>Ga0307514_10000329_pt1 | contig 113320 bp, 124 predicted proteins | sample 16_EM_MG_FD_203088 | JGI IMG/M metagenome (GOLD analysis project Ga0307514, IMG submission 203088) | Populus trichocarpa ectomycorrhiza microbial communities from riparian zone in the Pacific Northwest, United States - 16_EM | ecosystem: Host-associated > Plants > Roots > Unclassified... | reverse complement strand
AGCGGTAGATTTAGAGTAGATATTCTACAGTTTTGGACAATGGCGCATATGTACACGCTTCTAGAAGCAGAAGTGGAATCGGGGCTGGAAACCCAATCTTGATGCAGGGGATGGAACAAAGAGAAGAAGGTGAGGAGGATAAGAGTGGGGTGAGGGGAGAAAGTGGGGCTGAAAGGAAGCTGACACGAACTACGCGACGAGCTCGCCAAAACGAGGAGATAAAGCAATAGGAGCAGGATCCGCAGAGTTATGAAGAGGAGAAGGACTTATAGTTACTGATAGAGCTAGCGGTCAGAGTGAACCCTCTCATAACGATGAAGGAGAAAGTAATAGAAGATTCGGTGAAGCATGTAGAATCCAAGTGCACGCCTTAGTGATACTTTATGATCTATGTATTTCTGTTGCGTGCCAAAGTTATCGAAGTTATTTTCACAACTTTTCTTTATTACGATTTGTCGGACTACCTAATACATACGTAGTTTGTACGCCCACCGCATGGGGTAGATGATGTTGTGGTACCTACAGACGTGACTGTGTCTGCAGTTGTGCGTTGCACGGAAACGTTGCTGCAGCGCATAAAATGCTGTTTCTTTTGGAAATAACCGTAGCGGTTGTGGTTTGCAAGGTTATCTATCAGGTGTCAATGCGGTACCTCGTGGAAGGAGGTTAGTCACTCGGGTTCTCGGTAACGTAGACTTGCTCGTGGGTAGTTGTACAAGAATTGCAACACAGGAGAAGGGGGCAGCATATGATCATTGCGCTGGTGTCTCCGAGGTATCTCCGACGGTCGTTCCATCAAACACAGCAAATCGTGGCGCTTTTTGCTGAATATTTTCTACCATCTATCCGGCCAAGGCGTATATGCGTAATCACTAGCCATAAGCTATTCTGAGGGATACGCCTTCAGGAATTCGAACGCACGCGAGAAATGGTGGAAGTACATTTCCGAGTTCCGATTGAGGACATGGAACACTTCAGGAACCTCCCTATTACCGTATAATTTGGATTTTAGCGGTGAGATGCAGGTTCGATTTAAGACGGTTCAGGAAAAATTCCCATGTTGACAAGTTTCCCAGCAGTTTTTCTCGGCATTACCATACCCAGGAATGGGGGTCCTGGTCCTGTGAGGCGCTGTCGGCATATTCAACATCCTATAGTTTATACCTAATTCAATAAAGTTTGATGGAATTTTGGATAAAATGGACCTCCAATTGCGCTAGTCATTAGGTTACTAGATGGGCTATGTATCACCGCGGCGGAGCTTGCTTGACTACTATAAGAAAAGCCGTAACTATTGCAGGCGGACGCAAGTTGGTTGGTTGTTGGGAAAAAACGGTCCTCTAAAATCCTACGCCAATAGTATAAAACCGTTTGCCCCGGTAGATCAACTTGCATCTGTCGTTCACTGTTCTTTTCCTCATTGTATGCTCCAGGGGTTTAGACAGGTTTTAGCCCGTAACAGCCTCTAAAACTCTTTCGAAAACCCCACAAACCCTCAAAACAGCTGTTACTTCTCTAGAGGGGTCGCGGAAGTTTTCTTGAACGCTTTACAAACCTCACAAACCCACCTTTGTGCAACCACTACAAAATAAGGGAGATGCCCCGACGAGGAAGGCCGACGTCTTCGACGGACGCCGGCAGTTTGGATAAGACAACAATTTGCGGAATTCTACATCGGCCGTGGGGACTCCCGGGGATAGCAGGAGTGGTTTGTAAACATGTGTAAGCTAGGGATTTAAACATTGGGTATACGGATACACGGTATGCATATCAGGTTTTAACATTGCAAGGCGGTTCGTAGGCCACCTGATCTGCACCAGTGGCGATCAGCAGGATGCTCATTGGGTTTGAGTTGCTCCCAGAGTCATGTACAACGCCCAAAGCGTTATGGGGGAGGGAATGTTGGTGTCGGGTCGGGTCTCTTGTGGGCGAATGTGGTTGCCAGAAATACCTATAAACCCAGAATGTGCAGCGCCGGACTTCTCGGCATTATTCAAAAATTTAAATCCTAGTGGAAACATCCCGCAAACGCATGAAATCAGTGCAATGCAAGTTTACTAGCAATGTCTCACGAAGTTTCCAAGGTATGCGAAGATTCCTCTAGCTTTAGCAATGCAGCATTAGCTCTCCTGTCCCTCATGGTACTTGAAACTAGGAATCCCGCCAATATACTAAGCAGAAACATGAAGTTGAAGAAATCATGAACACATGGGATGGGCACAGATGGGGATAGGGACAGTGATCTGTAATCTGCAGCACGGGTAGCTATCCGACGATGGGGCACCATACGCAGATGCAAACCTAACATGTTATTCAAACCCGCCATGTCCATACCCACAGTACTACCTACACAAGAACGTTCCAGGCAGCGAACCTTCAAAGACTCGCTTACTTCATTGCTGGGTCTGGATTTATGCTCCGTATATGTGCGTTGCTGACTATAGCACCAATCTACATCAACTACGACCAATGACCTCAGGATCCAAGAGGATGATATTGCACAGCAAGTTGGAAGCACGCTAAAAGTTGTTGGAAGCAGCGCCTTGCCCCTCATATTGGTCTTGCTCCTACGGACGGGTATGTTCTACAAGCGCCCGGCATTAGGATCCCACTGGCCTAGCGCGGGATAACTTTTCAAGAGAATTTCGAATTCGGATATCTAGCGACTAAACAAGATGGCAGTGTATAAGGCGTGCCTCAGCCACCGCGAGAACCGATTGCTAATGCACGACAACCCAGCGGAGTTGCTTCGCCACAGGCTTAGTACAGTGCCTTATTGTTGAGCCGACACGGCAAATGCCGGAATAAGCTTCATTGGATAGCCGCATAGCACTAAATTAAAAGCAGGTAGAGTGTACAAATCCAAACGTAGTCTCGGAGCGCCTCGACTAGGCAGAAAGGAAAACAGCATGAACCACACCCCAAAACACCCTGTACTATGCAAATTCATACAACAGGAAAACCAGCAATCCATTCCCAGCCCAATAACTTAGCTGCTATTCCTCTTCAGCTCATCGAGTGTGGACTGAATGCAAAGTCCCCCCGAGAAGAGTACCATAGTCCGTGGTGCTGGAGCAGCACAGGGTAGCTTTGCTTGACAAATATTCTCAGCTTCGACATCTCGAATTTGACCGAAAATTTGAGACTTGGCCGAGCCAGCGCTAAGCATGGCCTGCAAGAACGAGGTCTGATATGTGTGTGCCTAAAAGCCGGCGGCCAGCCAGGCCGCTTAGGAGCATTGCATGGATGAGATCTAGGCAACGACATGGACACTAATTGTGCTTGCCGAAGTAATCATAATTTGCTCCGCTTCCGCGCGATCTAGCTAATTAGAAATCTAGACACCGCAGATGAGACCCATATGCCCACGCCGATGGCAATGGCCAACGTGATCAACGCATCAAAGCCCACTTGACCAAACCACTCATGACTATAGTCCGTTAGCCTAAACAAGAGACACAAGCAAAAAATGGAAAGCAGTAGCAAGAGGAAGGAAGAATATTATGCAAAGAAACATGCTCGGGAAGGACCAGATGAATGGTGTAGGTGATGAAAGAGCTGATGTATTCAGCGGTTATTCCAGAGGGTTTCGGTCATGGCATCTTCATCTGGGTACAAATGCCTCTCTGAAAAGAACTCGTCGACAAATAAGTCAATAGTGTCAGAGTTTGGTATCACATAACCTCCCAGAAAGACTCCAATGTGCTGAGTTACACCACGTGGCGCCAACAGGATTCGAGTTGTTAGCGTGTTATACTTTGTCTCGACTAGACACTCATCCAAAAAGTTGCTATGAATTGGGGAAAGAGCGTCTGGTCAAGATTGAACGTGTTGGATCGGGTTGTGGTTTTTGGGAAGGTGAGAACAAAGGATAGTGGTGGCAACGCGACCATTCTTCGTCGATAATAGGGTTTAGGGCTTGGGGTTTTGGTTAATATACCTGTATCACAGGCGATTGATATGATGGTGACAAGGTCGGTTTCAGTTGCACTTGTAATTCTGTGTCAAAGCGTTTCTCTATTTGGGGAGCTGAATCGCTCGTTCGGGACCTTGCGAGTGGCTCATTTCATATAACTACGCTCATATCCCTGTGTACCAGGATATATGGTTGGCCGCTTCTGGATCAGTTGAGTTCATGCGCAGCAGGACTGTATATTACCTACCCCGCAGTGTATAACATAGTCAGTATTTAATTCACCATTTGCGCCATCTGTCTTCGGGGGTAGGCGGCACCAAGCTTTTCGAAGGATAACTGGAATACATTTCAATAGACTAGGTAGTAGCTCCGATGCAAGGCGGTCATTAGTATGATGCCGTGTAACGTTCCATCTACTGGTTCGTCGACAATTGTACGACAGTACTAACTATGGACGGCATTCGGTACTTGATAGTGGGCATGCGACGGAACTGTGTGACGTTCGAATACGAGCATCGGTGCCTCCACTCATATACAGGTTGGTTAAAAAGATTCACCTTAATGTATGCAGATAGTAGCTCCTTGCCCCCACATTGCCAATATTTCTGGGTGGGAATTAATGATATGCAGGATACGGACCGAGTAGAAGATAAAGGCAGAGCCTTAGGCTAATCATAAGTTGCCAGGCTGCGCATGCTTCCAAGAATATAATAGTAACCCATCATCCTAACGCCTCTTCTCGATCTTTTCGTTTTCGTTCCACACATCGATCGGCGACAGGAAGTTTATTTAAACCTTTATATACTCTCCAGTGCCGGTGCTTTTTACGCCACTACCATGGCGTCGTCATCAGCGGTGCCATCACGTCAAACTTCCACCTCCACCGGGGACGTAGAGCTATGCACCATGCGTTCAAACACAAGCCATGAGGAATTGTTTCCAACATTTTATCGTCGCGGAGGAACGAGCGACGGAGGGCGCTCGCAGCCAGCACCTTCGGCTTCCATAAACTTGGGAGAAAAGATCCGGAATGTAGACCCACACGGCCGGGTCGTTTACGCTCCTATGGCGGAAAAGAAGAAGCTGGGATACTTTTCTACGGCGGCATTAATTATCAGGTGAGCTTTTAGTCTACAATAGCCGAAGCAGACTTGTGTTGACCAGTATATGCGTGCAGTAAAGTCATTGGGACGGGGATCTTTGTGAAACCCAGTGTTGTCCTCCAAAATTGCGGTGGAAAGGGAGTGAGCCTCGGTCTATGGGTTGCTTGCGGGCTTATGAGTCTAGCTGGGTATGTTTTCCGAGAGCTGGGGGACTAGAAACTAACTTGTCACAGACTTATAATATATGTAGAGCTAGGGATTGCCCTTCCATTCTCTGGCGGCGAAGTCATTTATGTAGGTCATCTCCCGCCGTGTGTAATTCAGTTCTAACATCCATTCCAGGTCGACGAAGCCTACCCTCGGCCAAAATACCTCGCCGTCATCGTTATCTCTCTCCTCTTCGTCTTCCTCACCCATTGGGCCGGAAACTGTATAACTTTTGCTAAGCTTGTCCTGCAAGCCTTCGATCCGACAAACCCCAATCCAAATTACCACCTCCAGAAGTTCGTCGCGTTGGTGATGGTCACCTGCGTATGCGCAATTCACATGTTCTCTCGTAAGATGGGAATTGCACTCAACAACTTTCTCGCCATTTATAAAGTGTCTGTGGTCTCATTCATTATCATAATCGGGTTCGCAGCAATGGCAGGCGCTAAGAGGAAGGGAGTGAGTGACGGGGACCCTGGATACGGCTTGCGGAATCTCAGTGCGGCTGAGTTTGCAAAGACGGAGAGGAAGAGTATGCAAGAGTACGTCAGCGCAATATTGGGGGTTTTGTGGGCTTATACCGGGTGGGAGAACGCCAATTACGTCTTGGGTGAGGTCAAGAGGCCCCCCGGAAAAGAGAGTAGGGTGTTTAAGGTTTCGGCGTTTTCAAGTATTGGAATATTGACAGTACTATATGTACTTGCTAATATTGCATACTTTACTGTGCTTTCGGAAGATGAGATGCTGGACGACGGAGATATAATTGCGGCGAAGTTTTTTGTGAAGGTGAGTTGTAGCTTACTAACAGCAGCAACATGCCCCGAGCTGACGGTAAAACTTGCCAGGTATTCGGTGAAAACTGGTTCTCAGCGCGCGCACTCAAGGTAATGATAGCTTTGTCCATTATGGGTAACTTTATCTCCTCGACGTAATTATTCCCTTCCATTTTTTCCCAGCGGCGTTATGTTTAACGTTACGCAGCTACTCTGTTGCCCGTGTCAAGCAAGAAATTGCCAAGCTTCGCATTCTTCCATTTTCTGAATTCTGGGCTCGTCAATCTCACTACGACACCCCGAGTGGCGCATTACTCCTCCACTGGATTGTCGCCGCAATCTTCATCGTCGTTACTCCAAACAACCACAATGACGAGGCCTACAATCTCGTCACGGACCTTTTCGTCTACGGACAGACCTGGATGTTTATCGTCGTATCCCTCGGAGTGCTAGCCCTGCATCACCAGTCATTCCGTGGGTGGAAACCGGCATTGTTTAGATACCCAGTGCTAGTCACCATAATCGCCATATACGTCCCGCTAAATTTTTTTGTGTTGGTATTGACCTGGTGGCCAGCACCCAAGGAGGTCGAAAAGAAGAAAGCTATTCCCAGCATTGCTACCCCCAGTGTCGCCACTGGCATCATCTTCTTTGGCCTGATCTATTGGGTCGTGTTTGCAAAGGTGTTACCCGCATTGGGATATGAGGTCAGCAGTGCGCCGGATGAACTGGTGGATGGAAGTAGAATTGTCACGTACAAAAGACATAAAACAGGGTTTGCAAAGAGAGCGGACGATTGGTGGAACGAACGGTTTGGCAGAGGGCGGAGAAAGGAGGAGGTAATGGGTAGATTCTAAATTTCTTTTACGGCGAGCGGGGGTTCTTTGACAGCGCATTTTGGTTTCTTTGCGTGGTCTACCTACTAGCCGGATGGACTGGAATAATGTTTGTTTGTATGGTACATATAGGAAGGGCGTTAGGAATTGGAAATTGAAAATTTCGTTTGAATCTTGTAATTCCTGGACGCGCAACTGTTCAGTCATTTCTGTGACCGTTCATCTGCACATTCGCTTCTTAGAATATACCTAATATCGCCAATACGATCGTAAAGCCATGAATATAGTGACGTGCAATCAAGCGCCTAATAGATAGCACATGTATGGATGACCTGCATACAACGTCAGCCACATATTCTACTTGCGTAGCAGCGAGGCCCTCCTGGATATTGCGGTGGATATCTAATAAATACATAATGGAAGGATGCGCTATCTTGCCTTCTTATGGCATGTTGTCCAAGCGCCGAGGCAGTACTTTGGGCCGCATTGGGACTTTTGTATCATCACTCGAACAGATTCAGATGCGAGATGAGGGCATCAATGCATGCCATAGATAACTCGCGATGATAGTATTGGATAGAAGTTATCGAGCCCCCAGAAAGACCATCGGCAAGTCATACACATATTTTAAAAAAAAGAGTGATAATATGTGTCCGTAATGATTGCCTCAAAGCCAAAGTAGGGAACGCTTTTAATGGTCCCACCAATTTTATGCTGATAACAATACTTGGAAGCTTGAAGACACACAGATGTTCCCAAAGAACCCAGTTGCGAGGATGTGTTTATTACACTCCCAGTCAGACCACCGCACGCGAGATCAAATATTCCACAAGGAAAATGCTGGGGCGTTTGCTTGTGCACATAAATCTGCCTAAGCGATGGTACGTACATCATTTCTGGGGTCAGGCGTCGGGATCCGCGGATCCGGGAAATAGAGATGGAACAGCCACACACGTACACCCCCACTACCACCCGTACCCCCACGGTGGCCTCCCCGACACTAGCTGTATGTAAGCTGTCAAAAGCCGCCCCAAAGACTGGGCTTTGGATGATCTACCGTGCTCGTTTGGCGTCAGAAACCGGGAGCGATAGGATTTCGTGGAAACTTATGCAACTGCAAACTTTGGTCAGGTAGTTTGCAATTGAGTCACGCTTCGTCACTCGCGAGCCAGTTGGCACGTTGCCAATAACCCATTACTTAGCTGGCGAATTGTGGAGATAACGGTGGAAGGTGGAAGCGGCTAAGAAATTCTATTTAATCAAGCATTAACATTTTGGCGGGCATTGCAAGGTACTTTTTAAGTTTGATACAAATATGCTAGCAGTCTTGAGCATCCTCGGTGGGCTAGAATCTGGAGGACAAAGAAACGATATGAGTACTATGGAAATGAGGGTAAGGCCATATTAACAGACTAGTATCTGCTCGATCTACTCTATTCCCGCTATTAAATTCTTGATGTGAAGGAAAGATGCATGGTGTGCCAAATTAGCGTTTCATCGCCTTTGACTTCCAACGTCTTATGAACTTTCCACTCAGGTATCAGCTGGCCTTTACGCAATCTTAGCTGCTAGCAAAATCCCCCTCCACATCATTACACAACCCTCCACTTCCCAGTATGCCGTGTCGGAGCTATCTCAAACAAAGCCCTCCTGACTCGCAAGACTTGAAGAACCACTCCCAGGATGTCCACAAACCGGCATTATACCGCAACAAGCCCATCACCCGCATTCAGATCCAAATAAGGGCCACAAGAAGTGCATTCACTTTCACTGCAAGGAAATCTTTGTTGAGGGCCACAGCTTCGTCGAACACATGATGACCACCCACAGCTCCAAATACTGCACCAGTTCCCAATCGACCTCTATCTCATGCGACCGCACATTCTCTCATTCCTCCGACAATTGCAGCTGCAACTACCCCCTCCCAGCGCCTCAACCCTCCTACCCTTTCTGCGCCTCCTGCAATCTCGAATTCTGGACCTAAAAAGCCCTCGACATCCATCTGGCCTCACTCCACCACAAACCTCTCTGCAGCGTTATATCCTGCAAATTCTGCGCGTGTAAACTCCTTGCCATATCAGCACTTCGAGAACGGGTGCTGCAAGAAGAGTGTTTCGTCTCGGGAGATGGTAGATATGGCTGTGATGGCAGTGGACGAGCGTGGTTTAATCGTCAGCACCAGCAAGAAGCGGAGCAGCTATATAGATTCAGACTCTGACTCTGACTCTGACTCTGATGGGGAAGGAGAGGTGTTTTTACGCTCGACTCTTTCATGACTTGGCTCTAGTCACTGGCATCGGATCCTCTCGTCTGCCAGTTGTGTCTGACTAGGCGAGGGTCGTTGCGGATCGCAGAGCGCTGAATTAGCACTGTATATCGCCGGCTCATCAACCGCGGATAGATGTATCACCGTACCAGGTCGGTGGCGACTAAACCGGGTAAAACATTTTCGACGCTAAGTGCTCTGCTCCAGTGTTTGGAGGCTGCTGCAGAGATTGGGAAAGGAAAAGCTTTGAAGCAGGTGGTGAAGTTTATGGCTGGAAGCTCAACGTTGGCGGATATTGGATTTGAGGTGAAGTTGACTGAGAAGTAGTTGGGATGGTTTACGTCATGAGGGTAGCAGGATCAAGACGATATTTTAAGTGTAATGACGTCAGTCTGAATGCCTTTGCGATCGAATAAGAGTAATGGGTATCTGAAGAATCAACAATTGACACAAAGATAGCTACAGAGTACCGATCCACAGGTGAATGAAAGTGCCCACCGCAGTGGTGACCTTAACGAAAGACATGCTCGCTCAATCGCACAACAAAAAAATACCATCCCAGTGCTAGCCCAGTCCAGACGTCTTCAAGTTGCCCTCCTAAAAAACGCTTCTATATCATCCACTTTCCGCATCTTATACCCAAACTTGCCTCGATTGCCGCCAGCTCCATTAATCGCATCTCCATCATACAGCCTTTTCAACGGCAATTTCTTTGCCGTTTGCGACTGGTCCCTATTCCAAGCTGGAACCTTAAACCCCCGCGAGTTCCAAAACCGCGCATGATTGCTTTCCGTGACGGTCATGGGAGGCTGCAACGAGAGATGTGGACACCGTTCTACCCTTCCCTCTCCCCCGAAAGGTTTCTCGAATATATCCAGTAGATGGGATGCCAGCGCGTCCAGTTGCATGTCGTTTAGTTCGGGACAAGCAGGTACGGTCGTTCCCGAGGCGCTACTGCAGTCGCTGACAGTGCCACTACTGCCGCTCCAGGTAGAGATATGCGATTGTCGGTCGTTATCATCTTCTGGCCTTGAATATTTGCGTAGCTCATTGGAGACTTCCGCTAAGTCTGGTTCTTCCGCGAGGTCAAAGAAGACTGCATATGGCTCAAAAGTCTGCAGGTAGCAGTGCGCAAGATTGTCTTCTGTCGCACAGAAAAGCAGGACTTTCACTAACTTCGATGCATGGCGGATATATTCAATGTATTCCGAAGCGGGGCATTTGTGACGACGCTTCTGCACAACATGGAATAGCAATAGGGCGAGTGCATTGAACGTTTGATTCCTTGCCCGAAGTGTCAGTAACCACAGATCGTTATCAAGGGACAGGTTGAGACATACATAATCATCCAGCATCTTTTGAAGAGGCCTTGTTCGTCGTATAAACATCCAACTATCCGAGCGACATTCTCTGCAGCCTGGATGCAAACTCCCATATAATGCAATGCCTCCTCCTTCGTTCCATCGCACACCCACGGCGAACCCGGGGGTCGACTGACAAGTTCCATGATAGTTCTTCTCGTCAGCAACATGGTGGCCCCTAAGAAGGTTAGATGAATCAACATTATCGACCTTCTTGAACCCTGGTCTATGTTTTCATCCAGCACAGTTCCGAATCTCATGTACCGCGGGAGTTCTTGATGCCATTTATTCAACTTCGCCATGTATACGTCCATCAAACGCATACTACACACGTCTGCGGCATAGACGTTCTTCACGATGTCTGTCGCAAGAAAGCCGATCTTTCCCAGTTCAGATTGCATAACGTCGACATCAATGATCATCGGAGCCGGTGCACAATTTCCCTCTTCGATGGGACAAGCAGAGGTTGTGTCTAGATCCTCCTTTAAGAACGTCAGCAATATAAAGACCCAACAAAGACCAAAAGATCAAACTCACAATAGCATCAGGGTCTGCATTATGGTCCGTGTCCGGGATGCGGCCCAAAGTCCCTACCAGCCAGCTGTAATGGTTTAGCGCTTGGAACGCTCAAGTACACACAGAAGCCAACCTCTCAAGAAACTTCAACGTCCGCCAATTCTTTCGCCATGGTATGCGCTCGCCCTCGATAAATACACCCGATTCGTCCACTTTCTTATGTAGACCGTACGTCTGCGCTATCTTCAGTCCAGCGGCTAAAATAGAAGATAAGTCAGGCACAGGAAAGCGGACTAGCGCTCTGATGCTTACCAACATACGACCATGCTGCAATTCGCTTCTCCATTATCGAAAACATGGCGCAGAGGGCGTACAGGCGCATGGCCCTGAGCTCGCTCATTTCAACAACGTCATCGATGTAGATCTTTGCAGTGTCGAAAAATGCCCGACGATGCTCGTTGGAAACACCATCGTTGTCATATTGAGATCCCACGGCCACAATTGCGCAGAGTTCCGCTAGGGCTGGCTTGGTCCGTTGTGTGTCGCCCCAATACAAGGATCTGAAGAGTTCAAAGCTCTGTTCCCTAGAACAAACATAAAAAAGCGTTCCGGAGCAGGTATAAAATGAGTCCAGAATCTTGGAAATTAGCATTGGCGGTGGAAGGTGATCGATGGTGTAGACAGGCGGTGGCTGGTCTTCGACAGCAGGAAAATCCTTAATCGAAGGGAGACGTCGATCATACCGTGGCTTGTAGAGGTCTCTCGCGAATGTGGGAATGCGGATCTCCCCCGGGGTTTCGGGGACGTAGGGAGTAGCTGTTTCTGTACGGGGAAGTTTTGCTGCCATTCTCTTTTCAGGATATAAACGTAAACTGTGATTGTGTTGCTGAAGGTATAATTGTCGGAGTCGGGGTTCCTCGATTGCCACTGTTAAGGGTGGAGGTCGGTCTTTCGAATTCAGCCGCAAAGCCGGCATCGCTCCCTTTTTGTATGTACAGCACCAACTTAAGTATCGTTCCTGGACCCATGCAATTCGCCAACCGTTGTGATAACCTTCCACTTAGTTTCTGAGCTTAAACTACGTAATGTAGTGAAATTGACAAGCTGAACCTGGCGTGCCAGATACGGGAGATTCTCAATGCATAATATCCGCGGGCAAGAGGTGTGCATAGCGGCAGATTTAGGAATGAGTTGGGTGGTGACCAGGCATGGGAAGGCCCGCTTAGCGATCGAGAAATCTAGATAATTACAGGACAAGCAACGTGAAGAAAAAAAAACGACAGTGAGTACATCATCCAGTTGGGTGTTTGGCGGTTATTGGCGAGGAGTCCCTGCATCACTTCAGCGCATCCGATGTTCTCGCTTGTCATCGCAGGTATGCATAAAGGGACGTGTGCCGCCTCAACCCCACTTGTTGGCAGCACCGAAGCAGGAAAAAAAAAGGGATACGAAGGCGAAGAAGCAAAAACCAGTACCAAGCGTTTCCCAAGGAAAAAACCGAAGGCCAGTGTAGGTGTAGTCTTGTTCCCAGCCCCTCCAGTGCTCCGTGTCTCTGGGGCGAGACACAACGTTGTCCATCATCCATGGCGCTGGGAGGAGACCAACCCGCCACCGTTTTCTTTCCTCACTAAGCTGCCAATTTATTTTCCTAGCTCTTGGCTGCGCAACTCTTACTTCAGTGGGAAGGTTGTCTCGTGCCCAGCCACCAGAGCCTCATTCGCCTCTGGCAGCGAGCGAGGCAACGAGAGACTGGGGACGAGACAAGCTTAAGTGGGAAGGTGGAATACACAGAACGAAGCTTTTTCTACTGCATTCTTCAGCAATTTGAAGTTAGCAGTATAGTGGCACGTGCACCTATTGGGTTTTAACTTTGCATTGCTTTTCGCATTGAGTCACTCCAGCGTGCAATGCTGTAGCCATTGCGATGATTCGACGATAAAGAACCCCTAGACATAGGCACTCAAGTACCAGCTATGTACGTATCATACAGCAGCCGTTATCTCCAACACAACTGCAATCAGCTTTCTCTTACCGTTATTTCGCTAGGGTTCGAAAGCTAAACCGGGGGCGGCAGTAAGCATCCGCCCGCGTGGCAGTTGCGTTAGGAATCGTAGCTTGCCCTGTGCGGATCCAGCTGCACGGTGGAGTACAGGGTTTTGTCTTACATCTAAACATGAGGTAACGTTAATACCTATGAACAGCGAGTAAGATAGTTGTCCTCCCGCCCAGCAGGATGGACCATGATGGATGTTCTTGCGAAGAGAGAAGAGTGAAAGCTCCAAGACACCAACATCCAAAAGCATCAGGACCCAGCCCTGCATCACATCTAACCCAATACGAATACTTCTACGCCATCTAAATTAATTCATAGTTAGCTAGATGTAGGCAGAGCGGTATCTTCCTCACCGGCGCCCCAATGGAACGGAGGCATAGGGTAAGTCTAGTAGGAGTTACGGTGGAACTACGTAGGTAGGTATAGCCTCTTCTAGAGTCGAAAAAAAAACAATTCGTGAATTGTTAGGAAACGCGGGGTGTAGATTTCTATCTTTAGGATGGATAATATAATACGTACTTAATCTATGGAGATGGATAAACCCCTAAAAGGGAGAATCGTAAACCTGGAAATAACAAAAAAGCCGAAGCCAAGTTTAGTAGACTTTGGATGGTTGTAGATCTAGATAGCTTCTCGATTGCATACCAGTAGCGTCTTCCTCTCAGTCTCGGTCTCAGTCTGTCTCGTCTACCTCGGCCCCGCTAGTTTGCCGTTGCGCCATGCGGCGAGACTGAAAGAGGTAGTAGGTTCTTGGCACCTCAATTATCACCCGCGCATGCGTAGAGTCACGTCCACGTACGACTGTGCAACGACAGACCGAAATGGCTTGCAGCTCTCTCAATATTAGCAGTATCACGATCGCCGATTCTCATAGAGCATTCAAAAAATCCTGTGTGAGATTTGAATCGCGCAATACCAGCTAGCATGGATTGTTTGATCCAGATCCCATGGGTTAGACGAAGATCTCCCCTTCCCCTCCGTTGATCTCTCTTCAGCCCCACTCACCGCCTCTCTGTTACCGCCTTGCGAAGCGGGGTTCTGTGGTTATCAAAAGGCAAATATGACTCGGTTACATGGATTCCCACGATCTGCTGTTTCACCCGTAAAGATGAAATCAAACTGGGATCTGTGCGCCTTGTGTAGGACCGAATATCACGTTCGTGTTAAAATATCATTCGTCCACAAATCCACCTCGGTACAGTGGCATGGCTGGAAAGCTGTTAAGCTTACCATCACTCGGTTCCGTAGGTACGCCAGGCCCCCACACATACGATACGAAGAACTCCCTGAAAGATATGCGGAGGGAGGGTGATGAAGAAATGAGAAGACGGCTAGAACTAGATAAGGGTATATCAAGGAGGGAGGAAATGCTCCTCATTTTGTCTGGCTGATGTCGGGGGGATCCTTAGCCAGATCTGAGACATACGCTCCCGGAGTAACCATACTGGACTAGTAGTGGAAGATTTCAATCCCAGTCCAGTGCAGGTCTCCGGAGCACTATGTGCCGGGCCGGTTCGAATGAATCAACGTCAACCCCCGCCAGTTATAACAGCTCAGGAGGGAGATTCATCTTAGCATCTCCAGCAGGTCTTCAATGTTGTGATCACCATGGGCGGTGATTCCACCAGAATCATTAATAGCCTTTGGAAATATCGCTACGTTACAAATGTGGACAGCTGCGGCCATAGTGAAGATACAGTATGAACATAAGTAGTTCTACAATGCATGAGGCTCTTTGAGCCTAGGCACATTCTCAGTAGTTGTAAAGGTCGCTGGATGCAATATTTCTTTCGTCATTTACTGTAGACAGTAAGACTAAAGTTAGAGTAATAATTACAATTCGCTACAGAATCCCAAACACAGATAGAACTATGAATGGCCCGAGACTGCTAGGCCAAAATCGTCGGAAGGAATACCACCTTCCTCTGAGTGTTCTGGATTGAGACCAGGTGGTAGGAGCACCAATACTGAATGTCGACGTCGACGTCCATTATGTTAGACTTGTCAGGATCGGCCGGACTTCTTGCGTGTTGTGGGCTCTAGGAAATCAAACATTCATTTGTATTATACTGTACTGACAGATGAAGTACGTACGTCAAATGTCATCGGGCCTTTTGGCATGTAGTTTAGAGACTGCCATATGGATTCGGTACGCCAATTCAGAGGTACGGTTATTTGTCATTTCGACGGAGGATATCTGTACCAAAACTAAAAACCGGTGGTGCAGGGATGCTCCTCGGTGGTGGAATCAAATGGAAGTTTCAACTATCCTCGCTTTTCGGGGTACTACTGGTGGGTGAAATAGTCTTCTTAAGTTCTTAAGAGGTGGAATCTGAACATCTTCCTTCCCTGCAGTACCAAATATCACTCGTCCGCAACCATGGTCGTTTTACTCGTCGGTTCAACAAGTTATTGGACACGTACTAACCCTAACCGGTTAGTACGTGTCCAATAACTTGTTGAACCGACGAGTACCTACTTAGTAATTCAAGGCGTCATTTAGAGCCGATACGTTGATGAAATTTGACATTTCCAAGTGCCGTACGCACCTCAACTATCGCTTCGGTACATTAATGATATTCCTAGCCACAAAAAAAAGGCTTCTGATTAGCCTTTATTTCGTGTCACAATGGTCAGTACAGCTCTACACTTTAGAGAGATCTCATGTAGCGATAAATTGCACTATTGGACAAACTCATTCCCAAGACATATTAATTGGAAGTTCAAACTTTCTGCGAGATCCCCTAACGCGGGTTTGAAACCACTGTAACCAAAACCCTAGCCCTACAGATACTCGCTTCAACCTCCGCCGAAGATTTGTACTTCTTCTTCACGATCCCCCTCGACAATATACAAGTCACATACGCTTTCTGTTTCTTAGGGTCCATCTCTTCCAAAGCTGCAACCTGAATTCCGTGCATGCGAGAGTCATCGTACTCTTGTCCGATAGTCACCGAGTTGTCAAGTTCGTACGCCGCTCGCTGGCACTTTAGCTGCGCTCCAAGTATACGCAGATTCTGGATAATGCGTTGGAGCTCGGAGACGTATTCAGATGGAAGCTTAGAGGGTGTTGTTTGCACCTTAAAAATGACATCCAGCAAGTCATCCGAATCTTGCTTCACATCTCGAAGCAATTCCTGAATTCGCGAGTTTTGGAAAAGTAGTGATGCCGTATAGGCGCGCCAGTACTCGGCTTTTTCGAAAGTTGGGGACGTATCTGCAGCACATGTGGCTTAGTCGACGATATTAAAACACGAGACCTGGATTTTACATACCTCCGCGGCGCACGCTACTATCAAGGCTCGTCATGAGCTTTAGGGTATTTTCATCGAACGCTGGAAACCAAAGAGACAACACCCAGGCTTCCAAAATGATCCAAGTGACCGTCTCAATGAAGTGCCCGAAGCGCAGAGGAACAGTTAAATATCTTCTACTGTCCAAAGCCTCCTGCAGTCCAAGGTCTAGCTCTCGGGCACTGCGAATCTCAGCCTTTGCCTGTTGTTTAAAAGCCTTCCTGCACCACTGCTGGATCTGAGTCTTTTGGTTAGCCATGCATGGTGGGTAGAAGATACATTATCCAGGAACATACCTCATCATGAATGCAATTAAGCTTTTCTTCGAAATTTTGGTCAGAGATGGAATCAAGACCAGTATTGATACTGTTGACGGAATGTATGTGAGACCGGTACAAATCATCTAACTGTTCCTTCAGCTGATCTGCTTTCTTCGTTGCAGCCGATGAACGTTTTCTTTCTTCCTCTAGAACTCGTTGGAGTTGAGTATTTTCGGTGCGAAGTTGTGTATTTTCATTCCGAAATCGTTTATTCCGGTCCCTTTCATCCTCTAGAGCTCGCTGGAGTCGAATATTTTCATTCTGAATTTGCCTATTCGTATTGTGAAGTTGGCTATTGTTGGCATGAAGCTCTTTATTCTTGGCAGCTAGTTCCGTCTTTGCAGCCGCTAACCCTGCCTCTGAAGTAGTGAGACGCTTGTTTTCCGATTTTAAATCTCTATACTTGTTTTGATAATACTTGGTGGCTTCCTTCTCGCTCTGGAATGAGGGCCGCCCTTTTGTTACCTTTTTCGTATCTGGGTCGGCATCCTGCGGCCTAACACCATCTTTAATCTCGGGCCGCCGTTCATCTGTTGTAGTCTGCATTCTAGAGACCCCATTTCCGTCTCCCTGATGTGAAGGCAGGGTGGGGGTGTCCTTGTGATTATCGCTAGGCTCAGTCCGAGTGCTGGGGCTTTTCTCCAGCGTCTCGCTCTCCGGTTTGGGAACTCCCGTCATCTGATCCCCTGGTTTTGTGTCTGGAATAGTGTTGGCTGCTGGTACAGTGGGGTTGCCTTCTGTCTTGCGTTCCTCGGACAGTCTTTTCGCCTCACGGACGATACTAGCATATGTCTATTCATCCTGTTAGTGCGAGTTTGCATAACCGTATAAGAAGTTATCGCGCCCATACTTCACTGGTGTTTTGTATCGTTGACTGCGATGATTGTCCAGCATTCGTGGGTGACTTTGGTCTAGCTTTGTGCGAAGTTTAGTTGATGGTGAACAAGTATATACTAAGTGCCTATGTAGAATATTGCAATAATGATCCACGATGTATACTTACATACAACAGCATTCAAGACTTCCTTCATCACTCCTGATCCACGAAGCGCGCCTTCGCCGTTGTGATTTCCAGTATCGGTTCCCATTTACGTTCGTATCCGACAGGTTGCAATACAGAATGCTTGGTGTAATAGAGATGACAGTGAGTGTGTAAGAAGTAGCTTAAGTGAGGGATATTTCGCAACCGCAAGAAGCTGGGCATTCAGATCATGAGGACATAAAAAGTGCTCGAAGATAACAATAGACCAACATTCTTGACGCACAGACTCACCGACGCTCTTATCCATGCTTGCATTCCACAGGATTTGCTGCGCCGCAGCGCGATTGGGCGCTTGGTCGACATGTCTATCAGGCAGTGGCTCGGTACAGGGGTTTGGAGTATAAACAGCATGCGAACTTTTAAAGTACCTTCCTACTGCATTACCGGCCAAACATACTGTACCAATTGCAAGTAGTTCGACAAATAGACAGGGAACGCTAGGCAGCCAGATGACACCGAATCGTATCTTCTCATTCAGCTTCATTCATGCGACTTTTGTGACAAGGGTTGTTGCAATGCTTGAAGGAATGTGGCACAATAATTTTTGCAAGGGTTTGAAACTGTACCTATCAACGAATGAGAAGCTATGACGCATTGCCAAACTTTCCGTTCTGCCTATAGCAAATTCATGATGAATAAATTGGGTGAATCAAGTGTTAACTCCACCAATTGATCTGAATACTGCAATATCTGGTACTAATCCTCTCATGCTTACCAGCGTATCCAAACCCAGACCTAAGACTGATTACATGGCCGGCGGATGCAATCCTCAGCGATATATCGAGTATACTATCTGCGGCAGGAGGCAGAATAGTTACCATCAATCAAGGTCTTTAATATCTTTTTTGAAAGTCGAATTTTCTGCATTTCTGATTCCCGCCTGCAATAGTCCACCACTCGCTTCGTTGCACTTTTAAATTTTACAACTAACTTCGCTCCCGAATCAAGAGCTTTTAGTGGCTTGCTTTTGGCCTATCTGCCTTCAGCTTCGTGTTTGGGTGACGCGGCAAAGAGTGGGGTTTTTACACTCCATGGTTGTAGTTGCGGTTCTGGATTCCGCTTCAGACTGGCTGGGATGCCGCCGGTCTCGGATGTCTTGCTTTCTCAAGCAGTGGAAAAATGCGCCTAGTCAGTTCCAAGTGACCCCGCATTGCTGTTGTCGTCTAGCATCCATCCCTGATTGGTTGCCTTGTGTTTGCAATCATTCGATGGGTCTGTACTAATAGGTGGCAGCTAACAGCCGCTATAGGCGTTTCGACTTCACACACTGTAGGCCCACATTCTCCCGCAATCCGGTACAACCACTCTCTTCCCCCCTCCCCCACACTCCTTCTCCCCAAGCTGGCAAGGGTATTTTCCAAGGGTATTTTCCAAATACCCTTGCACTTGATTGTTACCGCATTCTCGCTAGGTATATTCGGACAAACTAAAGATCCCTGGAGGGAGTGAACGGCTCCCCTCCGCACCTTACCTCCACAGCAATCAAACTCACCATAAATTCCCTCGACACCCATAGTCCTGATAACATCCACCGTTAGAATCATCAAATTATCAAATTATAGTACGGAGGGATTCGAACAAAAGAACCATTTCCATTACACATACAAGCTACTCTATCCTCTATCTTGAGCTCTTCACGCCCAAACATGGTACGCGGAAATAGGGCGTCCCCGGCAATTTCATCTGCCCCAAAGTTCGTAGTGGGTGTTGATTTTGGTACTACGTACGTTCTATGACCCTTCAGCTATATCCACAAGGCTAACCCACCTATTCAGCTTCACCTCCGTTGCATTTGCACATTCGGAAAGCCCAGGAGAAGTCAAGCTGGTGCAGACATGGCCTCACAACAACGGCAGGAGTGCCGATCAAGTCCCGACAGAAGTCCATTATACCAATCCACAGACCAGATCTAAGTTGTGGGGATACGAGGTTTCGAATAATTCCCAGGGAGCCACGAGTCCGGATCCGTTGAAATGGTTCAAACTCCTACTGCAAGAGAAAGATACACCAACAGTCTCGCAAACCCCTGTTCCATCCCGCGGGTCCCAGCCTGCAAATTTGGATGCTCTATTCCAGGCGCTCGGAATGTCCTCTGCAGGGCTTTCGTCGTCGTTGGTGACACCGGCCGTCACGCCAGCGCAGGAGACTGCCCAGAAACTCCGTAAACTAAAGATCACCCCGCTCCAGGTTGTGTCTGATTTTTTGGCGAGCGTTCGAGAGCTTGCGGTCACTGAGATTGGCGCCTCCTATCAGATCAAATGGGTCCAAGGACAGAAAATTGAGTACGTGCTGACAATTCCCGGTAAGTCAAATTGTCCAAGTTGCTAGCGGTGGTTGTTACTAATAGTTAAAGCTATATGGTCGGACGCAGCCAAAAACCTCATGGTGCGTGCAGCGGAGGCTGCTGGATATGGTACCCATCGGGACGACTTTGAACTCGTCAGCGAGCCAGAGTCTGCGGCAGGTAGTCTGGATCATAACTGTATAAGTCTCTACAGTTATCTAACTAGAGATATTTAGCATACACTCTCAAGGTTATCCAGCCCAATGACCTTAACGTAAGCACATGCAGAATACCCTTATCTCTTGGGGTGACTGACACTTGTCCAGTGCAGTGACACCTTCATTGTCTGTGATGCGGGAGGTGGAACGGTGGTATGTATACCATATATCTGTCTACATAGTTGAATGGTGAGCTTATGCAAACAAAAGGATCTAATTTCCTACAAAATAACCAACTTAACACCCCTTCGACTGGATGAAACAGTTTCTGGTACTGGTGGTAAGTAACCAACGTCTAACATCTGCTATTCTCCTTGAGCTGAAATCTTTAGGTTTATGTGGTTCGGTGTTTCTCGACCAGAGATTCGAACAGTATATTCGGGGAAAGCTTGGCGATAAAGTCATCGATTCCATGAAGCCTCGCTCAAAGGCCGCGATGATGCGCTCGTGGGAAACGGTTTGAATCGATTGTCCGCATGTGTCTGATGATTTTAATGTGCTTTCAGATCAAGTTAATGTATGGAAATTCCAGCGGTTTAGGCGGATACGACGTTTATGTACCTGGCGTTCCCGACGATCCTCAGAAGAAGGTCGACGACAACTTTCATACGATAGAAGAGTGAGCGTCATCTTTTCCTGTTAATCTCACAGATCTAACTGCAATACAGAGATGTCGTGCAGAAGATTTTCGATCCCGTTGTTGACCGCATAGTCGGGTTGGTGGCCCAGCAGGTTCTCGAGGTTGATAAGAAGGATGAGAACGTTGCGGTACAAACATTCGAGACCATAGCCATCAAGTTTAGATGCTAACCTTGGTATCATCTCTTAGGCGATCCTTCTAGTCGGTGGGTTTGGTTCCTCCAAATACCTCCTAAAACGACTTCAAGATGCCTATTATGGGGGGAAGAAACTTGAAGTGCTTCAGCCGGTGAATGCGTAGGTTCCTTTGGCAAAAATTACAATTATATTTAGCTACTAACTCCAGACGGTTAGGCAAACTGCGATTGTAAGAGAGTAGTGCCAACAGTTGCTTCTCTACTGGCTAACATTTATTACAGGCTCGCGGCGCACTCTTGAGAGGGTTGGAGGGCTCCATCGTCAAGGACCGTCGCTCAAGAAGATATTATGGATGCAAAGCATCCAAATTTTGGCGCCCCGGGGAAGGCACAGATGAGCATAGATACTGGGATAGCAGAGACGATTCATTCAAGGTTTCCGGGCACCTTTACTGGCACGTCAAGCATGTAAGTCGACCACACACTACCCAAGACGATACTAACAAGTGATAGAATATGGTTCTCGGGGAAAATGTCTCTACTTCGATGGAATTCTTCAGACTGGTCCCAATTGAGGCTTTTCACGGCTTCGTTCCAAACCTTGTATTCGTTGATGATATAGTTGCCTGCGACAAGAATGTGGCCCCAGAGTACGACTGGCAGGATAAAGATGGTATGTCGCTGTATATCTTATCTATTATTTTTATGTCTAATAAAGTTTGCGTTGCAGCCGTCTATCGAGTTTGTCCCCTACGTTCCGATCTAACGTCCATCCCACACAGTAAATTCCAAAGGACCACCAACTCGATGGGCGAGCAATTCTACAAAATCAGTTACCACTTGAGACTGACACTCGTGGGGGAAGTGCTTAGATTTGAGCTTCTGTTTGACGGGAAGGTTTGTGGACAGGTGTCAGAGCAGTATAAAGACTGATTTGAGCCTTTGTGCGAGGCGAGGATTTTCTGAGTTGCTTTTCAATATACTTATAAGGAATCAGGGAATGTGGTTTGTTTAGCTCTAGCGGGTGCAGCTATGAGAAAGAAAGAATTGGGAGCATATTTAGCTTTCCTCATCGATGATAAGAAATACGTGAGATTTCGCTCTACAGTGATCCAATCTACCGAAGCCAGCGGTGATTTGTGCTGGCCCAGTGAAGGATTTGGCCGTGTCGCGGGTAGGCCAACTCCCTCATTGGGCCAGCATAGATTGTTAAAGATGCTTTTGATTGTCTATTATGAAAGTCTCGTGTCTCAAGCCTTCTATCTACAGCCAATCAAGACGGAACGCACGGAGAAACAAGCGGATCTCCCTGCGCCGTCCTCGTATGAATACCCTGCCATCAGACCATATTAATGCTATTCTTCCCCTCAACACCGGACACAAATCCCCCATTCCTTGACCACCAGCCGCTGTTGCTCATCGCTTGACTAAATACCTGAGGAATCGAAAAGGACATCCTGCGAATGCCGTTTTGGGTATCCGGACTAGAGAAGCATAGTAGCGATGAAGCATCCCGCGATGTGCATGTTGCGCGCACGTCGGCCACAAGTGGGAGTAGAACATGTTAGTACTCGTAGCATATCCAAACCTGGGGTACAACGGCACTCACTGGGTTAGAGCTTAATTCCCGGTGAATGTTAGCAGGCTCTCCGATGTGGATACGCTGAAGAGCATAAGCCTTAGTTTGGATTCGCGCATTTCAGGTTAAATGAGGCATTCGGCCACTTTTTCGGGCGTGGAATGTTACGGAATGTTGGTGTTGGCACTGAAATCTGCGAATCCAAACGGAGCCTAATGTCTGAAGACTGGTTCTGAAGTTTTTTACGTTGCACCTCACTATCACTCGCACTGTCGGTCATAGACGTGACTTTGATATCACAACGAGCATTTTGGGGGTGGCTTGGTGGGTTAGTGTCCTCAGTGCCCTCCATTAAGTAGCGGGAAGTAGGAAGGGACGACTTTGCCTAGGAGAGAGGTAGGTGGGTTAGTGGCCTTGTGCTCTCTGCCGACTAAAGACCGAGGAAGTTCCGGGGAAATGGGTTTAAATATGCAATATGATTACAAACAAAAAAAATCACAACGAGCATAACGGAACTAATCCCCATGATAGACACGGAATAAGAGTATTAATATCTGGGGTATATCCCCACAAGGGAACACAATCCCTGCCTGATAGAGCACTAATAACCATTGCTCATCATCTGCGAAATAAGTAACACAGTATTCAAACGTAGGAGACAAGAAATCGAACACATTCACCCAAGTCCCACTTCAAACCAGAGACTCCTAGAAAGAGCACGAAGATCGTTAAACTAAACGAAATATCGGTCCAAAATTAGCCTCACCCACAACCCACTCAACAATCTTCCAATGGATACTCACTAAACACCAGCTTTCCATCACAGTTCTCAATGCGATCACTCAACTTAATCCCCTGTCTCTCCCTATACCCTCCACCGGCCATAGGGAGATCCGCCTCCAGTTTTGTTCCGTTTTCCCTAAGGGAGATGTTCTTGGCAGATTTCGAAAAGTTGGCACTCTCCCATTTGAACCAGCCTATACCACTTGTTAAAGACATGTCTGTAGTTGGGTTGTAGTGGAGGGCCGGACCATCAGAGTTGCCAATATAATCGTTCAGGTCGATACTGGATTCGACGATCTTTCCGTTGCTATTCTTGAGCTTGCACTTAAGCTTGTGGCCGTTTTTGAGCTCAATGTCGTGAGCGGAGGTGTGGAAATTTCCGGGCATTGTGAATGAAGTTATTGGCGTTGGAGTTGATTGGGTGGTTGATTGATTGGCGGGTGGGCTTGTTAGAAGTGATCGGATGGAATGCTGAAGACTGGAGGGTTCGGAATGAGAGGGGACGCATGGGATTTATAGATACTGGAGTTTCGTTTATCTTGCTCCCTTCGTGTTGAGCACTTACGTATATTACTTGGAAATCCTGGTATAACGGGCAATCCATGACGCGTCGACGGCTCGGGTCTGCTAGTCTTATGTGGTGCGTCGGGGATCCCCCAGACTTACTAGTCACGTAGCATTTAAGATCTGCCTGCGGCACGTCATGTAACCCTCCGGATCATCGGCCTCGGCCCTATAGAACGTGTCTTCATACACCACGTACTCTCATCGATACCGATGCCACCTAAATGTGCTGTAGCTTTTCAGATGGCCCTATGCTAGGGGTGATAGGTGAAACGAGATTGAGGGAGCATAGCCTAAATAGATCTCTGATTATTCATCTCAACTCGTCCATGAAAGTGACCAAGTTTTGATCCGACATGGATGGATGCGAACCACTGGCCCGAGCCCGAGTGTACTCTTGCGTCTTTAATCTAGGACACTCCCGACGCTAGCTTACTTAGTACTTTACTTAGTACTCTTTAGCCCTTCTCTGTTAGGCCTACTAAATTAAGTCTAGTTAGAATACAGGGTGTTCGCGGTCACTTCATCGTCCCGTACGTTCTGTACTCTCGCAACTCGCTCAAGGCGGGGCGAATATGCCTAAATATCCTGGGTACATCATGCTTATTTCGGGGTGACGACACCGTTGTGGGTGAACCCAATACAGCTTTAGAATACCAGAACCACATAACTCCGCAGTTCAACCCCTTGTACCTATTTGCTGCAGCCGTAACACCACCCAAATAGAGAGAAGCGTACAGCAGACGACAAGGTGTAAAGAGAAGAGCATTATCCGAACAGATGACTGAGGTATAGCTAGTAGATGTATAAGAGAATCGCGGCATAGAGAAGGATAGACGATTAGGTCCTACAGTTAGAGAGGGCTGCGATTACTGAAAAAAGAAGAGAGAGGAAGAAGTTAGTAGCAGTGAGAGCTCATCACAGAGATCTAACCCCTAACCCTCATAACGCCCGAAGACCAAAGAAACGACTCAATCCACGATTCGTCAGCCATGTAGGTCTGGGGTATCAGCCCGTAGGGATTCTTCCGTCAGAGAACCTCTTGATGGTTTTATAGACCCCGTGACCTCTATTGACCTTGGAACTTGTTGACGTATGCGCAACATAACGGTTTGAGATGAACGCTACAGAGTGAGAAGGGGATGACTCCCAACTCTTTCCTTTCGATAACGGTTAGTCAGTAGGAAGGGTCAAGAAGACGTTTGCCACCTTTGGTACGGGGGCGACAGCGAGTGAGGACGTGAGAAGCGGAAACAGTCTAGCGACAGATCCTCGGTCAGGTAGGCCATTGGTAGCGGGACTGATCATTCCGGACGGGCAGACTTAACCCACCAACAGACAGGAACAAATAGATGACTCGATCTAGGAATGTCAGAAGAATACACAGCAGTCATACAGGCTCGTATGTAAAAGCCATGATTTCCGACATTCGTCCCACCACTAGTTCGGAATAATACGCCCTAACTTCGTATGTAGTCTCGGACGTAGTACGCTTTATATTAGATATTCTAAGTACTTGAATGGTTTAGAGTGCTGGGCTAGATTAAGGTCGTTAGGTTTGTGGTATCGGAACGCATTCAGCTCGTGAACTTTAAATAATGTAATTTCGTATAGGCTCGAGTTGTGAATGATGTTCCTTAGTTATTATGCGGTATTTTCAAAGAATATGCTTATACAGTAGATACTGTAAGTAAATGCAGTAGGCTTTCCTCTTGGGGAGATTGCGGTGTGTTTAGGTTCGGTGTAAGGTCCGCATTGGCAATTTTCGATAGTATCAAGCTTTGGATGCTCGTTCACTTAATGTGAATGTAAGTCTAAATGAGTAGATAGGTTTAACCCATGGTATTGTCGTGAGCAAGAGATACTTGAAGTGTGTTGTATTCCTCGTCGCGCGGCGTTAGGGCGGCTATGCAGCTGCATAAATGAGCGAATAATATGAATTAAAAGAAACTGTCGAGACTGAGGAGAGGAGGGGATATTGAATATCGAGGAAGAGGACGTCGCGTTGTCTGGTTTAGGGCTAGGGTTAAAGCTCATGCACCTTACCTCCCCGATCACAAACAGAAACTTAACCGCCGATCCTACTTGCTTTCCTTTAAACTCAACCGACAATCCTAAATCTTGCTTTCCTCTAAACTCCACCTCACCATAACTCAATTTGGTATCATCCACAACCTCAACCAACCCAAAATTCACAGTGGCCTTTCCACAACCCCAACCGCACAATTCATATCCACTGTAGCACCTTCCCCAATTAACAAGTTCGCTCGGATCATTTCTCAATTCCACAGCACTATGCCTGCCACGAGGCGAACCCGAACTTCCATCATCCCCCCCGTACCCCCAACACCCCAGCCAGCCTCCGAAACCAGCAACAACACTAATGCACGTATTACCCGCCGCTCTACACGCAACATCACAAAACCCACCTCCTACCTGGATTCCACTAAAATGGAACCATCGTTGTCACCGTCATTGTCCTCATCACCCCCCATGTCTTCCTGCGACGAATCGGCAAAAGAAGACTCTAGCATGACTTCAGCTACTCCAGCGCCGACCAGGAAGCGTCACCGTGCTGCCCCGCCCCCACACTTACCCTCGTCCTCAGAAAGTGATTATTCGGCTACCGAGCGCACCAAGAAAGCAAAAGTTGTGGCTGACGAAGTCCCCGAGAGCGACTTTGAGACTCCGGTTACTCCTCTGCCGATGACGAAGGCTAGTGGAACTATAGCTGTAAGACCAGACTCGTCAACGCTAGTCACCAAGCTTGCTGGAGTGAGATTGATGCCCGAGGCGTCACAGCCTTTGGAGGCGGAAGAAACTCTAGAGGGAGAATCTCTCGCCGAGAAGTTTCCTACACTTTCTCCTCTAAAGAGAAAGGGGGGTCGTCCCAGGAAAACACCAGCTAAAACACCCCGGAAACGAGGAAGACCAAAGAAAGCTCCTCCTTCTTTCTCTCCGCCTCCTCCGACCATTCCATCACCACCTCCACCACAATCGCTATCGCCGCCTCCAGCTCCATCTGCACCGGATAATTATACCCTGCCACCTTTACTGCTTCACGAATCTCTGATCCCCACACTCACAATACTAGTCGACTCCGCAATGTCGTACTATGTTGAGATTCTGGCACCCACCAACCCGATGGCCCGCTATCTCCCCGAAAACCCAAGGGCGTGGCAGACATTTGTGGCGACACCGTTCTTTCAGAGGCCGCTGGGAAAGTTGGAGAATGCGCTTATTTCCATGGGGGTTGCTATCGGAGATGGAAACGAGAAAAGTGTGGATGTGAAGACGGTATGCAAGGAGATGTGTCAACACCTTTGGGGTGCTATATTACAGACGAACAGCAGAGGAGAAGAAGTGAGGGTTCAGGGTTTTTTGAAGAGATTTCGAGGGGATGAGAATGGAGGGAAACAGGAGAAAGCGGTGGTTAATGGAGAAGCTGGAAACGAGAAGGAGGGAGATATTGTGGATGCAGGGAAGCAAGAGGAAGAGGTGATTATCGGAGAAGAAAAGGATAAGGGAGGGGAGGCTATGGGAGAGTAAAAAGCCGATAGGAGGCTGTGGGAATGAGCCAAATTGAAGCTAGCTGATCGGTGGGTGAGCTTTGTTGGTAGTCCCGATGTCTGAATAGTTCTGTAGATTAACCAGTGAGCGAGAATTATTGTACACAAGTCATTCAACCGCAAAACCCTGTAGACCCATTCAGAGCTGGAGCATGAGGCTTGGCGGCTAGTTCCCCGCTCCCCCTTACCTCACCTGTTTTTCATCTCCGATTAACATCTACCATACCTCTGATCCTTGCCGTTCCCAGACCACCGAAAGTCGTCTGCCCTACATATCCGAACCAAGCAACGCCTTTCGGAAAGATCTTTGGGAACATTTACACACCTAGGTCGGGTGTATGTTGAATCTCTCAAATCCGCTCTCAAAAGTAATAATTAAACACTGAATACAACGTGCATGCAAGATTTATAACCGCATCTCGAAGCGTATGACGTCGGAAGAAATGGCAGGAGACCCCTTGCGCGAAGTCGATCGTTGTCACCCACCCTCAGTGTTCACAATAGAAGATATAGTACCATATACAATGCTAGCCTTGGAATGAGTCCAGGAGAAGCCAGACTACAGATATCTACCTGAACCGTCGGTATTCGCTGTATAGTCCGACCTAGTCAGCTAATACGAGTCGATCTAAGCCTCACTTCTGTTGGTCTGCCATGCCACAGGCCAGGGTCAGATCTAACTGGGCTGGTCGCTCTTCTGCCAACACAGAACGCTACCGAACCAAAGCCTCGAATGAAGGTAATGATGATCAGCCCCGCGATTTATGGGATGGAATGCTCATGACATCTCGTAGCCAAGGGAATGCCCACATGGAGCCCGACCTGGCATTTTACTTTAGCACAGATCAAATATTGGAAGTCGACGTTCGCTATTATCGTTCTACTGCTCTCATACTATTAGAAAAAATATAGTTTTTTAAAGACGCATATACGCGACCGTTACATGCCGTTTTAGACAGTGAGAACTGCTATAGACTGTCTTCAGTCCGCTTCGAACCGCCCATAAAAACGGGCCTATTCATTGTACAACCGCCCTAATTTAACAGCCGTTAATATTAAACCTCATATTTCTAATGATATACCAGACTTCGTTTTTTACTTCGTTTACCGAGCGAGAAGTACTAAGAAGTAGGAGAGCTATTGTCTCGTGCCCAGCCTCCAGTATTGTTACTCGTACCCCGTTTATCCACAGCGAGCGAGCCTGCAAGTGAAGGCAGTGAGAGTCCGGGTCGAGACAAGGAGAGCTAAAGGAGATGGAAATTTAAACCTTGTACTTGTCCATGTTTAAAGTTAACAAGTAGGGTTTCACGCTAATAGCCGGCAATCCCTGCACACTCCTGACGTCATCTACCGAACCCGACTGACGATCGCATCCTCACGCAATGACCCGCAAGCCCAACCCCGCCCCAAACCCGCGCAAGCCCAGCAGCCCCCAAAACCCACGCAAGCTCCCAAAAAACTGGCCGGCGCACCTCCCCTTCTACACGACCCCCGCACTCTCACCGACGCTCTCCCGGCCGAACCCAGCCCTAGCCTCACTAAACCTGCACCTCCGCGTGGCGCCGACCCCCCCGTGCCCGCTCGTCCGCATAAAACCGATCACGACCCCGTCGCACCCGGCCCACGGCCAGAGCGGCCTCTTCGCGGCGCGCAACCTCCCCGCGCACTCCTGGGTGCTCGACTACCTAGGCTTGTACCACACGCTGGGCGAGTCGGACCCGGGCAGCGACTACGACCTCTGTCTGGACCGGGAGCTGGGGGTGGCGGTGGATGCGGCGCGGGGCGGGAATGAGGCGCGGTTTTTGAATGACTACCGGGGCGTGCGGGAGAGGGCGAATGTTGTTTTTGAGAACCGTGTGGTGGGGGGGCAGGCGAGGATTGGTGTTAGGGTTGGCGGGAAGGAGGTGAGGAAGGGGGAGGAGTTGGTGGGGAGTTATGGGAAGGGGTTTTGGGAGGGGAGGAGGGGGGAAGCGGGAGGTGGAGAGGATGGTGGGGGGTGAGATCGCCGTGCTTGGGTGGCTGTCCATCTCCATGTGAAGTGTCAGGCGAGTCGAGTTGTTGGGAATGCGGCGAATGGGGGGTTTCTTCTGTTGGGGAGGGGGAAGGGTAGTAGAATATACCCAGTTCTGATACTACGCTGATGACTTTGCGACGGGCTGTGAGTGTTGGTCTGATGTGCACGAGCGATCGATCCGCTGTCGCTAACCCCACAGCTCTATTACGGATCTACGTGCCTGGCATTATGGAGCGGCGAACTAGTATAATAATGTTGAGTCAATGGGGTGTGACTTGCGTGACACCCTCCTAACCTTAATTTTGAGTTCAAATCACCGCATCTCCTTCGCCAGCGCCACTGCTTTCGACATATCCCAAGTTTCAGTAACGGCAGAATTAGACCTTTCAGTGAGCTCCATCCTTCTATGTAACGATAAGACTAAGATGACTAGACGATAGAACAAACCAACTCTCGAAACGAAACGAAAAATCGAAAGAAACAAGCATCAAACCCTCGATACAAAACAAACTCCGAAGCGGAACGAAGATCGAAACAAAGGATAGTAAGATCAGTATCAATGCAATTGGGTGCCAAGGATTCCAATACTTTGGGGGCTACAGGTGCGATCCCAAAACCTCTTCCCATTTACAACCTCCCCTTTTACAGCCACCCCCAAAAACCCGGCTGTCCCGAGGTCGCACTAACACCCCCACCCCCACCTCCCCCTCCCCCATCACTAAACTGCAACGTCTGCTGCACCGCCTCCCAATCCAGTCTCAAGTCCCCAATACTCAGGGTCCTCTCCCTCTGCGCAGCCGCAATCTCCGATCCCAGGTCCCCGAAACTCGGCAGCCGAAACTCCGCTCCTGGTTGCATCTGCATCAGATCCGGCCAGTCGCTCGCGGGCACATACTGTGCTCCAAACAGTGGCGCTGTCGACGGCGGCGTATTGGTGTGGCTGTAATTCTGGCCAAATTCCCACTGCAGCGGCTGGGGAGGGATAAGCTCGATACTCGCTGTGGTGGTGGGAATTTCCCGCTTCACTTCCACCGGCGTCGCAGTTTTTGTATTCGGCGGTACAGACGGAGCGGGGGCTTGGCTGCTTTCATATCCAAACGATCTCGCAAACTCCTCAAAGACGGTTAGTAACCTCCTTCCTCTCGCATGGAACGCGGCAATGCTCCGGAGCGCCCGGATACACGTCTCGACCTCCTCCTTTGACACCGACAGCAGCGCGGGCTCGTGGCGCGTGCAGTAGCCGATTAGTAGGATCACTGCTGTGCGCAGCGTCTGTAGGTGTGTTAGCTCCTCTGTTCGCATGCCGAAGCAGCGATCAAAGTATGCATTGTTGCGGGAGGCGCGGAAGATCAAGTGTGCTGAGATCTTGGAGACCTGAATTGATTGCTCCAGGCAGAATGTACGGAAATCAGGGTTTAGTGTGGGTTCGGTGAAAAAGCGGTAGAGGAGAAGGCGGCAGTATTGGAGGTAGAAAAGGGCTGTGCTTGAGTTAGCTGGAGAGGGGGGAGGGGGAAGGGGAGGGGATACGTCGGATGGCTCCCATGTCTAGGGGATCAACGTTCTGCAGATCGGTTAGGTGTGATGGAAACCCGTCCCAGGCACGTTTGAGCTTGTGGTCGAAATCCTGGATTCGTTGGAGGTCTTGGGGTCCGCCGTTGTCCGAGACGCGGACGGTCATGAGTGTGCTGCAGAGCATGCTAATGTGGATCTGAGTGGTCATCACCTGCAGTGATTGCTCCGCTGTGAGTGGGTTGTTGCTAGGGACACAGCCGGATAAATCTGGCGGGAGCTGATTGTCGTCGCCGCCACCCTCACCCGCGAGTGTGCCGGTCCCGAGACGGTCTTCATTTGCGAGAATTTGTGGGAGCGGAACTTCAACGTCGCTGTCATTCATTATCACTGCTCGGCCTTTCTTCAGGCATTCCTTGCGTTCCTGGATGTATGCGGCCCAGAAGAGGCGGCGGCGACTTTCCAGCTCTACTTCCGAGAGAATGTTTGGGGGCGGGTTCTTGTCGAGTACGACGTCTTGACATACTCGCGCCATTGCACCGGTTATCATCCAGCAGGGGGAGGGGAGGGATGCGTTATCGAGGTAAATCGACATCAGAAGAAGGACTATAACACTCTTAGTGCGGGTGCAGACATCGCCGTTGGAGAGAGCATACACATTGCATCATCAGCTGAGTATGCCGGGCTATTCAAATCCGCATATCTCCTCCCCAGATGAAAGAACTTCCAACCCGCCCTGACGTGCGTTAGCATTTATGATCTCCTCCAAAGTAAACTCGATAAAGCCCGAGACAATATTGACCGTTCTTGCATGTCTCCGGAGGAGCCTGACATCTCCCCTAGCTCCGACGACTCTACCTCCTCAACCATCTGACTCGCCACAGCCAGCACCATCTGCAAGATGCAGAATACGCTCTTCACAACCGCTGTATCTTCCTCCCACATAGGACTCGCCCACGCACGGTCAAACTTCTCCTCAAGAAACACAGGCCAGTAGAATAGCGGGGTATAGTTCTGGATCGTCCGGCGGAATACCTCACGCAGCCGTCCGGCAAATGGTTTCGGAGGCAGGAACACACGAAGGTCCAGTGGTAATGTCTTGCTCGCGACGATTGACGGATACTCGGACAGAAGCGGTACTCTGGGCGGAGGTTGGTCGCCATGAACGGTTTGCTGCTGGGACTGTTCCGCGGACGGATACTCAGAACTCGATGCAGGGTACCCGAGATGCCGCAGGTATGCTTTGTAAGACGCAACAAAGGGCGGATTGGAATCGAAAACGCCACGAGACCAACTTGCGGCGCGTGGAGCGGCGACCATCTCTGTCCCGACTGGGGGCTGCGGGTTGTAACCTGCGGAACCAAAGGGCATTCCGCCTCGGAAGTGATCGGTGGTGCTAGGTGCACCGGAATCCGCGTTGGGCGGCCGCCACCATTCCGGCGTGTTCTCCGCATGCGGATGGCCGATTGTTGATCCTGTGACTGACGACGAACTGCAGGGGAACTGCGGGCTTGAACAATTACTGGGCGAGACCGAACGCTTCGTTACAGCTGATCCTCCCAAGAGCGCCTCCGCGTCTCTTAGCTTCTTGGTGAGCTCCTGAAGCTGCGCTTCTAACGTCCTTATACGTCTGCCGATCCCCGGATGATCAGCAATGGATAATTGCAATATCCACAGATAACGGGTAAATCCCTACCTCGCTGGTCCTGCCCGCCTCCGATCTTCCCCTCCCTCCGAGAATTTACAGACTAAACTTGCTGCAGCACAGGCTGAACACGGTCCTTGATCGGGCGTATCACACTATACTTATATGTAAGCTATCTCTCCATATTACACGCTATCACAGCCCACACACCTTCGTCTTCCTAGCTCTGCATGCGTCGCAAGCTCTACTCCTCCGCCTCCTCTGAAACGGCCTTCTCGACCCCGTCGGTCTCCCGGTGGCAGCAACCTCAGGCAGTAACACCAGTGAAGAATCCGTATCACCTGAAGAAAGCGGTGTAGTTCCTACTGTAAGATTATCCTGTAAGCCTGCTGGGGAGTCGCCCCCAAGCACTTGGGGAGGATTTGGAACAGTAGGGTTGAAATGGAGCGATGCTTCAACGGGTTGCTGCTGGGGGGCCAAATTCAAATTCTCCAGCTTAGGACCCGAGCTCATTGAGTGGTGGGTGGGTGTGTGTGGGGGTAATAGCTATTAACAGGGTGTAGTAATTCCTGGATCCGTTTTGCGTGAAAGACGGAGGACGGAGAAGGTAGAAAGAGCGAGAGAGGGTTGTGAAAACCAAAACGGCTACTAATGCTTTTTTTTGCCACCACCCTCCCGCGGGTTCCCCCGTCACCGCCGTCATATAGTCATCACAAAAAAAAACTAGCCCGAGTGTGTGATGCGATGACTACATAAGTGGGCCCCCAAATGGAACGGTAGTATTGGTGATATCATCAATATATGTAATCTACCAGGCTAGGTATCGATATGACCACGATCACCCATGGGTCCTTGCGGTGGAACCACAACCCCAACCCCAGCTGGCGACCCATATGCAGTGCTCACCGGCCTCGGTAGCTACGGGATCTCCTGTGACACAGCGTCAAAGTCACATTTGGTGGCGATGACAGTTCGAAGTTCGAGAGTGGACAGTTTTTTTGTGCGTGAGCTGCGTTGGCAGAGATTCCTTGGTGACTGAAGAAGTAGCACGTGAGCGGGCGCTCTCGATGTGCCACAAAGTCTCTTATTAATGCACTTCCGTCAACCTGACAAGTCCTCCCTCCAGAAGCATCCTCACGGACACCCGATATCCATCAACTTTGGCAGGCCTCAACATCCGACTCCGGGCGATAGGTGACATAACTTCCCACCGCAAATAGTCTTGATGGAATTAAGCTCAAGCTTCCCGCAATTATGGGATCTGCACACCGATCATTGAATTGCGGGGTACAAGCCGATCAAAACTCAAAACGACTTCGTTGGGTTAGTCAGGAGAGCAAGAATGCCGCATCTGTCTTGACCGTCATGTCATCGTTTCTTGTTATTTATTGTTTTTCTCACCAAAATCTATGAACCTTTGTCATTACTTTAGGACCTCTGCTATGGTGAATTCCTATTACGGTTAGACCCGGTATCATTTCCTGTTCGGGATTGTCCTTGGTGGAATAACAGTTAAACTGGCCCCATGGCTTGAAAGGACTTCTTCAACTATCTGTCCCTTAGCAATGACTACAACAGTATAAAATCCATGGTTTAAATGGCACGTTGCAGTCATGCCATTATCATATGAGTATCATGAGACCTGTCGTGTGACTGGCATGATTTGAGTAAGAGCTCTGAGGAAAATTATAGAAATTATGGTGTGAATTCCGTGTGGTTACGATGGGATAATTCTGCGTATAGGATGTGACGTTTGATTCAAACGATAAATAAATGTTGTGGTGTGAATCTCGCGTTTCGACATGAGATTATTGTGCCACCATTAACCAGTGACGAAATAAATTGCTACCACTGATTTGTTACATAGTTTTTGACTCACTTCACACAGAATGAATTAAATGATGAAGTCAAGAATCCACCCGCATAGCTGGTTGATACCTTCGGCCAAAGGCCGGAGACATCACCTGTTGATAATGTACTTAAACTATTTAGGAAAAAACAGACTTGCTTGCAATAACCAACTATGGCAAGTAAAAAACACCCCAAACATCTAGAAGCATGTTCGATCCAGCACAAGGAGGTCCACCGCTGACTAATTCAAAACTACCTCCTAGACATGCCGGTGCTCTGATGTAGCTGCTTAAACAGCTGGCTCTGCGGTACAAACAACCCATATTTCTTGCTCCCCAACCCATCCGCCGCGGTAAAAACCACCCCGAGAAACGCAACACCATCTGCCTCTAAGCCAAACAGAGGGCTACCAGAATCACCCGAATCTACCGGCTGCTTGTTACCAGGTACCGGCTACAGCATACAAATACGGCATTCATCTATCCTCTCCTTCTCTTCCAGCTTGACTGGTCTCTTCATTGGCGCAGAATAAAAAAGAAGCTTTCCAAAATGCATAGACGTCTTCACTTTGGGCAATGCCTGCGATCGCTCTAGTGCGTGCCCTTATCATCACTATCGACACCAAGTCGGTGACAAACAACCTACCCAATAGTCGCTCCCAGGCAAGAAGTTCTTCCAATACTCGCGAGCTTATTCTTGCGCCACGTATACGGGGAAGATCACGGAAAAGACCAACTTCCAACTTATCCAAATATCCCGGGCTAATGACTTCCCTGATGATAATTCGTCAAGAGGTATCGGAAGAACTGCATGGGAAGCATTAAGCCCATATCGGGTGATGCTACCTGAAACTATAGTTGAGTGACATGGGTGCAAGTGAGAGGGAGAACCACCATTCTGTGGCTGTATATGGCAGCAAGAAGGTACCGAGTCAGTGTTCCTAAGCGGCTCGGCCCGGCCATGATCTCGCCGGCCATTCAGACAATAAGGGCATCGCTAAGTCTAGTCGTGTTTCGGCCCGGTCGTCACTTCGGAGGTGAGGTGTGGTGGAGATGGTACAGGACTAAAGCCAGAGGAGAAATATCGTGGAGTGTGGTCGTGGTCCAATCTTGTCGGTGTCGGGAGCCAACTAGGCGGCGGATGAGCCACAAACAACGGTCTCGCCGGGTATGAAATGAGTGTCCCTTAAGTTGTGACAGGAGGCGCGGTAAGATATGGTAGGACCTGACGGGCCCTGGGACGGGGTCGACGGGAGCAGTTTAGGATCGTGGTGGGAGAGGTAAATGCTGATACCAAGGAGGGATTGAGAATAGGTAGAACAAGCCCCAGCCGAGCATAAGAGCCTATCATTGGGCTTGGCATACTCGGGTCAGGTAATAAATGATCAGACGCTCCTGTTCTAGTAGAACGTCGACAAAATCGGAAATTTGAGAGCGCTACCACAAGATTTGGGTAAACGCGGTCCAGAAATTAACAAAAGGGGAGATATGTATCTGAAGCACACAGACGCCCATAGTGCAGGTTAGGCCGGACCGGGCCGCCATATCAAAACCTACGCCGCAAAAAAGCCTGCGGGCCTTCAGATATCTGAGGCCGGCCCGGCTCAATTTTGAAGGCCTGCCTTGGCGGAGTCCAGGCTCGGTTTCATACAGGCCAACCGGGCCGGGCCGCTAAGGAGCACTGTACCGAGTGCTCTAATCATAGTTTTGCCACTTATACTTTGACCTAGATACAAGGAAGCCTCAAGGAAGGCGCCTCGAATGGAAGTAACCGACGTCATCAATTCCACTTGTTTCATTTTATCGTACGAAGTGATGGCGCCTTGATATACAAGCTCCGTCGTAATGTCCTTCGGTGATCTATGCCCAGTGACGCTCGGGGTGGATAAGTTAGTACTTGCCGATTCTAGAAGCTTAGTATCCTGTAAATTCACTGACAGCGGCGACGAAAAAAAATAGATAGCGGTTACAAGCTCCAGCTTTCCGACCAACCGGATGATCGGTATCCCCTGGATCGTAACTTTGGCATTCCCGGCCAGTTTGGGCATGGCAACCGACTCCCCACCTGCAAATATTTAGCGATGCAACCACATCTCTGTGGGGGTGGCCTGGGAGCATTATAAACTTACTTTCTTATGTCTTGAGAGTATTTTGGCAAAAATTAAGGACTGTACAGGAATGGGGCACCGATAAAAAGGGCAGTTCTAATTGGAAGGGTTGTCTCAAGATCAGTTCCCCAAAAACTCGAAAATGTCACTGTGCAGCCCAGATGGACAACTTTGCCCATAACACCCCAAAATATCCTTCAAGCTCTGTGATAAGGACATGCCCTGAAGTCCCAATATCATTATGCAAGGAATTCCATCTGCAATGTACCTGAGAGTTGAGGCACAGAGGGGGATACCAATACCCATCACACAGCTCTCATAGTAAACAAGGCCAAAACCCACTTTGTCAAACATCAAAGAGGGCATATCTTTACCCCTCAGCCAGAGCTGGGGCTGCAGGCAATTTTCAGTCCACCTGGAGAAGGGAAAGAAGCTGGGATGGTAGTTTAGCCAGTGGGAAAGCCCAGCCAGAAATAACAAATCTCCACCCAAACTTTGCTAAGCATGTTCAAAATGCAAGTACCTGTGGTGTCTCAATAATGAAAGGCATCATTTTGCAGAATTCAATCACCTGTAAAGGAGAAAGGTGGGTAGTGGTGCATAAATATGGGGTGGGGTTGCCAGTTCAGAGAGCGAATTTTGGAGGGGCAGTAAGGCTTACAAAGTCACATCACATATTATTTGCAATTCACTTGGACAGAAAGTTTTATTTGCTACTAAAGAAGACTTGATAAAAAGGAGGGCCTCTGACGACCATTTTTGGACGTGTGGCGAGGTGGTTGCGCAGGCGGCCCGTATGGGCCGGGAACCGGTTACGATCCAGGGGATAAGAATGCCCACGTCAGCACGGACAAAGACCGACGGATGTTTCAACCAATACGCCCTATACCTAATAAACCTTGTCATCCAACCATGGGAAGCATGTAGAATCTTGATCGTGTTCCGTAGAAGCCGTAACGCTTAGTTCTGACGAATAACTAGGACGGGCAAAGGGTTGTACTGTACTGGCCATTGAGGTTAGGACGGACCTGACGGCTGACAGGGAAATCCATGTGGGACGACTGTCGCTGACAGGGCTGAAACAATTAGACAAGGGCTTGTGACGAATTATCTTACCTCTGTTTAGTAAAGTGGCCAACTAGTAGTAATAGTAGTGACTGCTGGAGGCGACTCAAAAGTGCTGCAAGGACTGGTGGAATCAGGGGTGGGCCCGCTGGTGATAGAGCATCCGCAGGTAGCCTGAAATTTTTGTAATATTAAGACAATTTGAGCACTGGCACTCTTCTTTTACTGTGACTGCTGACAACAATGTCAAGTATGGGACAGTAGTTGTTGACGCTGACAAGGACGAAAAAATAATGGGACGGACACCCACTGGGAACCGCTGACGTCCCAGCCTCAATGGCCAGTACAGTAGTATCTGTGCCTGATCGAGTCATCTTTGTAGGTGACAGCACTTCCAGCATAGTCAAGAGCTTTGGTCGGCGGTGTAGATGGGCTGGAATATAGCGAGTAACAGCTCGTCACCCGCAAATTCGCTTACCTAGCTGGGAACGAGACAAACTTGCATGAAATGATGACGAGGTTGAAGATCGAAGTGTCGATCAGGATCTGATGCCAAGCCTCGGCTATCTCATCGCACCAGCTTTTCTCCGCACCCGAGAGTGTCGGGAAGGGGTTAGAATGCTCCGGAGGGGGGTTCAGATACCAGACAGGATGCCCAGCACGCCTGGAACATGTTCCAATTCCAAGAGACGTGAATGTGGGTAGTCCTTTTTGGGCCATAGACTGTAAACAGTCAGAAAGGGAATTAGGGATGTACCTGAGAGAAAAAGCGAAGACACAGCTTCGGCAAGACAGTTGCAAGAGAAGTTGCAAGAACACCAGATCGATGAGAAGCAATATAGATGATTGAGTCCGTATAAAATCGAGAAAGCACTCCACAGACGCCAAGCCCTTACATACGTCTATTTCCAGAATCTCCCCATCGCCTTTTGGGGGGGCCGGATTGTGTAACAAACTCGAATAGGAAAAATGGGTTGAATAGGAAAGTCTTTACCCCGTTAGAGAGGTTTCAAAAATGCTGATTCGCCACCTCAGCGTGGTGGGAAAGTATCCGAAACTGGTTACTAGGCGTCAGATTCTAGCTCATCCATATTCCGCCATAACAGAGACTTACCTAGGTATGTAGATAGAAGTTGTTTGTTCATGACATTCTTGACATGGGAGATCGATATCCAGTACTGTAGTCAGCCTTGAAGAGTCAGCACAACCGGATAACCGGATAAATAAGAAACTTACATTTGGAGCCCGGCAGGTTCGCCGTTTGGACTTGTCTTGTTCGATAAAAGCGACAGGGAGGACGCGTACAGTCGCAACCAAGCCAATTGACAGATGGCAAGGATGGCCCTGCATTTTCTCGACCGATGAAGAATTTATCGGAAAGCCTCGTATGATACGCGAGTATCTCGAAAGTTGTGGGGAAACCTTCACGCACAAAGACGTTTCGCGCGCGGAAACGTGGCAAACCTCAAAATAAAAAAACTCAAACTTTTTCAGATCGCAACATAAAAAGCAAAGAAGAATGTTGCATATTGCATCTGCGAGATAACACTCAGGCCTCCCGTGCCCATGCGTCCCTCACATTACATTTCGAACAAACGTTCAGCATACCCGGCTCGCAGGGGTGCGACGTTTGCCATGCCCTGTCTACCCACGCCAGACAGCAAACTTAGAGAAAGCGGAATAGAGAGTGAAAGAGAGAGTAAGTTGAGAGATCTGAGCGCATCTTGGTAAAAAGGAGTACATACCACGGGTTTTTTTGTGCTCTATCAGCATCGACATTCACTCACCCACTCATCATGATTGAAACCGGCAAAATCTTTTCGTCCTCTGATCTGCAGGCCGTTGTGGAAGACTGGTCGGTCGCGGAGAGATTTAAATTCCGAGTACCACGCTGAGACCGAGCCCGAATTGATTACCGTTGCAGCGAACAAAAATCCGGCTGCACCTGGAGAGTATACGTATCACCAAAAACTGTCGATGATGAGTGCCCCTGGGGCTGCACAGACACCGCTCCATTCCGCTTTCTCTAAGTTTGCTGTGTGGCGTGGGTAGACAGGGCACGGGAAACGTCGCACCCCTGCGAGCCGGGTATGCTGAACGTTTGTTCTTACATTTCACCATCTTCCCGCCGCTAAATCCGCCTAAAAACCGGGAAGCCCTCATGCAGAACCATCCTTCCCTCCTCCCTTCACACCACAACCACCACAACCACAACCACCATAACCACAGCTACCATAACCACAACCACAGCTACCACAACCACAGCTCACAACCACCACCACACCATGCCTTCCACCCGCCGCGCCAAAGCATTTCTCCTCGCCGCCATCCTCCTGGTCACAGGTTCTCTGTACCTGTGTTTCCACCAGTCTTCCTCCGCTGCGCGGTCGTCCATATATCTCCACCAGCTACGTTCCGTCACAGCCGCGGAGCGAAACTCCGAGCTCGCCCAGCTTATCTCCGCACACACAATCTTGATATTTTCAAAGACGCATTGCCCGTACTCTGCGACTGCGAAGCAGATTCTTACCGGGAAATACCATACCGTGCCGCCACCGTTTATTGTCGAGTTGGATCAGCATCCGAAGGGGTCGGAGTTGCAGGATGCGCTTGCGGATTTGACGGGGAGGAAGACAGTGCCGGTGAGTTACCTACGAGAGAGAGATGAGGAGATAGGGGGCTAATGGGATAGAATGTTCTCGTGGCGGGGAGAAGTATTGGCGGCGGCGATGATATAGCGAAGTTGGATAGGGAGGGTCAGTTGGCGGATACGATTCGGCGCTTGGCAGGGACGAGGTTGAAGCAGATATTTGTGTTGAAGAGCTAGAGGGGCGGAGATTAGATAGATGCTATAATTAGAAGGGAGGCGTTATGTTTTTTTTCTTTTTCTTTTTGAGACGGCATAGGCATTATTTCATTTAATCTGGAGGCGATGATGCATTTGGGAATAAAAGGGTCGTAGAGCGGAGTAATCATATGTATACTTGAGTAGCTAGGGTTATTCCTGCGCGGATAAATGATACAATCCCGCCAGATATTTCGTGACATAAACACTCCCAGAGGCAACATGCAAGTGCATCAGTGATCAGAGGTCTCAGATCTGAATTATTAAGACGACGGCGGGACGCGCTACTTTCTTTGGCGCGTTGATAGTATCTACTTATCTATATCTCGCAATCTTCCTCTAATTGCGCTGCGGCCGGTATCTTTATTACGGCAGAAGATGAGGCCGCTGGAATGAGTTCTCGCCCTTCAAAGACCCCGCCTACTCTATCTCAGTCACTAGCATTGGCGTTCATAAGTCATCACTCCCGGAGTCCAGAGCTATCAAAACCCGCCCAGGATATCTCGTCTCATAATTGTCAAAGTCTCGTCAGTTCCAAAATCATGGCCAATACTGTTTGCAAACATTTATGCTAGCTTGTCTTATGTCCGCAACATTTTCTGCACTAGTCCATACCTTAGTGTCGATACAGTAATATATAAAGACTTCTATGAGACACTTTGTCATTAAAGCCTACTTAAAGTATATCCAAAATACTTGCGAAGACTTTGCGAAGCCAGAAAGCCGATAAAGTCTCGTAGAAGCATGTTTACGTTTACCGTATCAGTACTAAGGTAGCCTTCCAGTTCAATCCAGCACCCACACCCCTCTTATTGCCAAAATCAAACCAAACTAAAACTAGAAACCTAAAATGAATGAACCAAAGTCTCCCGTGCTATGAGTAGAAAACTCAAAGAATGAATACGCTTGTGTATCGAAGGAAGTAACGATTTTCCCTCGGCCGTGGTACCGGTCCCTAAGAGGTCACAGCCGATAACAGAAATCCTTCCTGCACTCCCATCACTTTCGTCCCCACCGAGCATCTCTCCTTCGAGCCCAATGATACCCAAAAACCTACATCTGAACAGGAAATAAGACTAAGAAAAGAACACCGCTAACGATCTCCAAAGGAAGAACATTAAAAGGGGAACAAGAAACCGAAAATATACCAGAAAAGCCGCCAAAGTATAATGAGATGCCATAGTATGCAGTGAATAGCCGCCAATAAAGACCACTGCACATCGAAGCACCCCCATATATATGCAACTAGCGGATGGTCCGTCACTCATACCCTGTCACTCCCCATATGCATTGTGTTAAGGGTCTTGCGGTGCCATGTGGGGATTGGCACTCCGAATCCATTTCTCCATAAATTGACTCTCCTTAGACCTTTCCTCGGACTTCGGTTGCGGCTCTGGTAGCTTCGGTAGCTTCGGCAGCTTCCCCTGTGCCCAGAGTGGTGGAATAATAGCCATTAAGGCCTCTTCAACTGTGAAAAGACCACTTGCTTCAACTGATTCCGCTAGGTCTATTAAGGCTGTATTCCGCATGGCCTTGAAGGATGGCGAAAGCCGGACTATACCATTCACACCAAATAGGGTGCCATCACCTGAGACTGTGACTTCTGTCGTTGTGCCTTCAATACCAGTGACCAAACCGGCTGCAGCACACATGAATTTAGCAAAAATATCTTGTGCAAAAGCCTCTTCGATTGGCCGCGTCGAATTCTGGACGCATGCTACGGGTCCTGAGGGCCAAGAAACATAGTTAATATCGAATTACATCATAATTATGCTAGATTAAAAGCACATACCTCGCGAAATCGGTTCCATATGCACTTCCTTGGGATACGCATCGATACGCCCTCTGATTGCTCGATTTTCTTCTCCTTCCCATGTAGTAACATGATCAGAGCATCCAATCAAAGTTTTTGTCTCCCTTGCTCCAGATCTCCCAGATTCTTCATTGTTACGGAAAAGAACGTAAAGTCCGTTAGGAAAAGTGTCGTTTTCAATTTCTGGGTCTTGGACTTGCTTCGGCCAGTACCGAGCCACTCCTGACCCACGATATATCCATTGATTGTAAAATATATTGAAATTGGGGTCTGCTCGCCCTAGAACTTTGAGATAACTACTCTTTTGGGGCCCTTGCGGCACCGTTGCGGGGGCCTCCGATGGGGCTGGGACTTCATCGAGCCTCGGCGTTTGTTCATATGCGTCAAAACCACGGCCGCCACGTCTCTCTGCCAGCCAATCCATCCAAAGTGATATAACTGCTTCAATTTGCTCCTCATCGACATACCATGGCCCAAACTGCGGGTCCCCTTGGATGGCTGTCCGCCGCATCTCAATGTTCAACAGTGTTTGTCCACCTCCCACCTCGATGCCTATTCCGCACCTGAAAGTCTGGAAATATTCGATGTTCGCGCCAGCATTGGTGTCGTAACTCTTAATACGAGTCTCATCAACGACTAAGCCATTGGAAGAAGTGACGTGGTTCATAAAAGCAGTTAAGGCCAGTGTTAAGCCTCTAGCTGCCTTGCTTACTGGGTACCATCCAATAATTTTTCCAATACGGGTTCGTATTTCTACTGTGTTTCTGGCCAGGGAAAAGTTGTTATTCTCTTCTGGTGGATGTAATAGCTGCTCTGCCTCGACGAGGGACTTGACATTCCAGTCAGAACTTCCGCATATTTCTTTCGCCAACCAATCAAGCTCCCGTCCTTCCGGGATTGGTTTTGGCTGAGGATCCACGGAAAGTCCTCTTCGAACCCAGGATCTGATTGCAGTCATAACGAGGGTTGCTCCTGCAAAGATGACCGTCAGTTTACAAGCCACACAAACTACGTACTGCGTATCCAACCTAACTGAACGACTGTAGCTGACCAATGCATTCCCTTTTTGAGTTTCAGCACGGATACATTGATGGAATGTGGGTGGTCGCAATTACTCTCAAACCAACAAACTGGACTATAAAACCAATGATAGTAGCAAAACTCCCAAACGTTGCCATAATCCTGAATTTAGCTGAACCGTCTGGCAGATTCCGTGACATTATGATATTTTGCGACATATAGTTAACACCTTCGTCGGTATTTGTCTCAAAGTCGCGCTCTGGAAATGCAAAAGCTTTGAACATCTGATCGTTGACCTTTTGACTGCCCTTCTGTATACGCATCACTCGAGCGCGTCTCTCGATCCCAGCAATTTCACGTGGATATAATTTGACCTCGGTTGTTGTACCCTCGATGACCTGTAGTTACAGAGTGGTCAGTATAAGGACGGAGATGCGGGATATATATAGAGTATCATCTCACGTGGGAACAGATCAACAGCCCAACAACAACCAGTAGACCTCCGAATAAGGCGCAAGGTAGTGCGTACCCACTTATGGGAAGACTTCCCTTCGTCCACTTCAAGTAAACAACTAGAATGACGTTGTATGCAATCACCCCAGATTGAACAATTATGGCAATCTTAACAGCAGGTTAGCAGCCACTCCCGTGATTGGACGTAGGTATACATGCCGCAGCAAACACCCATAACTCCCATGGTGGACATAATGCACCTTCTACACTTAGTGAGAGGTTTGGTGGATCTGAACGCTCCAGAATAGCCCTGAAACTTTCGCGCTCATTTTCTTTTCCTTGGAGAAGCCCCTTCTCGACAGCTTCTTTTATGGAATAGACCTCTGGCCTCTGATCGCCGTGTACATTACTGCGGGGTATATAAACCAATTCCAACAAATCTGGCGATCCCAAAAGCCTGACAATGCTCAGGCCATTCCAGAGTTCGCAGACAGATTCAGATGTAGAGCTCATCAGCTCCACTTCGGCCATGCCATGACCCTCCCGGACTCTGCCAATGACTCCCCGAAGCCAATTTGGCCCAGCAACGCGAATGGCACTGACAACCGCGGTGAGTATACCAAGTGGCGCACTTGCTCTGTTAGTCAAGCAGGCACTTCGGGGCCTAGCTGCCCTCACCATGCGAATATAATATTGTCCGCCCACCCCAACGACTGGGCTTGATACTGGCGAGTAACTTGCTCACCAAAGAGAGTCAAAAGCCTTACGACGTTAGCATCTTGGGCGAAGTAAGCGCAGATCGGTAGGGTGTGGCATACGGAGCGAGATCGCTAAACACTTATCGTGCCACTTATCAGTACTTAGGCAATTTTGTCAACCAATCCCCATTAGCTTCCAGTCTTACGATTATTTGAAAATTCATCGCCGGCAAAGCTACTGTCCGGAATAGCTGCGGCACCGACCGTGCGAGCGAGATAGACCAGCACAAAAGCAGCTTTCTCCGTGACACAACGTAACCGAGAATAGCGAGGAGACATTTGGTAGTGATATTGTCAGAAAACGGGACTGAGAAAGCAAACTATGTATTAACTCCGTCTTATATATTTATTCTCCCTCTAACACTTGGGATATTTAGGCTGAATATAATATTATTAGAAGTTTAGTTCCTATTCACGCCATTAAGACTGCATGCATGACGCACATAACACAGCCTATATGGGGCCTTATTTCCGCCAAAATACCCCGTGGACAAAGTCTGAATTTTACAATTTGCCCAGTCACCACTATTTAAATCAGACTTTATCCATGGGATTGTGGGATAGTGGCATCATCGTGCAGAGGTCATTGGATGGGGTTGTGGGATGAGGTACAGGGTCGTGAGACGTGGTACAGCCTGTGGTTTTTGTGTGTAGTCTATATCACGGGGTCCTGACAGGGGTTCATTGTGGGTTAGTGTTGGACAAGTTCTGAATCTCAACTGTACCAACGACCTTATACCACTTCCCATGACCCCGTCTAACAACCTTGTGCACTATTATGCTACTATCCTACAACCCGGTAGATAAAATCTTATTTTAATAGTGGTATCTGGGTAAATTGTAAAATTCAGACTTTGTCCACGGTCACGGAGTATTTTGGCGGAAATAAGCTGCCATACGATGTTGTGTTGCGCAACTAAAATCGAACGCAAATGGTGGTATTCATCCATCAGAAATGCCAAAGAATCAATGTCTGCTTTTGAAGAAACCCCAGACGGTTGGTTGACATGCTGTAAAGTACTTAGTATGTACTACTCATGCCAAGAGGTGCAATATTTTCTATCACTCGAAGATATTTAATATTTATCGCACCTCATTAGACACTGCTTTAGTGTTAGACAACCCTTTCTCTGTAACTGAAAATACGCTCTATTTTATGGCTCAGTGATTGGTTGGAGGAATATGGAAGGCGAAAAGAAAAGGTTATGTGTAGCGTAGCGTCTAAGCCTCGCAAGCTCGAGGCAGTGCAGCGAAGCTGGTTTACAAAGGTAAGCAGTCACAAATCAACCATTGTTGCACGCAGTTGTGAGCTTTCCCTAGGCTTGTCACACCATATCTCTAGAAGCACTATATGTGGCAGACTTGCTGCAATTGTTGCTCTTGATATTATTTCCTGAGTTTTGGCTCTTCGCAAACTCGATCCTCCAGCCTTTGGAAGAAACCAAGACGGTAGCTTCGTTCCTTGTTAACAGGTTCCGTGAGCGTCTAACCGAGACTACCCAGATAGCTGGTTCGAGAGCATCATTCGTTATGAAGCCATATATTCCTTTTACCTACCCACAGCTCGAATCCTCTGGGCGGAATACTGCACTGAAGTTAATGAAATTCCTTAATTCTCGAGTATATTGTGGCCGACAAACGGTGTTAGAAATTTCAAATCCGCATCACTGGACTTATGTAAGATATCTTCATATAAACATCTCATCCAGCGAGTAAAAAGGGTTCCTCCGATCCTAGAGATGAGAGTGTTATGCTCAGGAGGGGGACAGGCAGTTGAAGGTCATTCATCAGATACTCATTCATCACTCAGATTCGAATTTCCTCTCCGATTAGTTACACTAGTGTTGTGACAATAAGAAATCTATGACAGTCATGCAAAGTCATCCATAAACTTGATATGCGAAGTCACCAGCCCTTTCATGATATCCCAAGGCTCCGTCTCGCCTTTGCTCTGAAGAAGTGGGTCGAGAAGACTAGGGATCTAGACATTACGATCTCGTAGTGTTATTTAACCATAAAAGGTTATTGTGGTGGTAACCAGTACACTCATACTTTATTGTAAGCAAATGTTTTTGTCCACTCCGTTTTGCACTGTACTGCACAATCGCAGTGAAATATAACTCACTCATCTCGATCGCTTCAATAGTCTTTCCGCTACGCACTCACTATCTCTCACAGCCTTTAAGTTTTATCTAAGTAGAGCGGTGCTTTATTCAAATTAAGTACAGAATGAACGACGCGTAATAAATACCTGCCTTAAGAATTTACCCCAGCATCAGATCACTTGCAGTTCTAGATCTCCGCCATTCAAAGTTAACACACCGCGGATGAGAACGCGTTGATTGATTAATCGCGTTCCCTTTGCAGCCTAGGGTATTTATATGGCTTGTAGGCGGTGTTACGAAGGTTGATAAAGGCTGATAGATATGTATGAGGTATGATGTGGATGATGGGGATAGAATAAATCTTAGTTCTTACAGGCTTTTCACCCTGGTTCTCTTCCACGTCTCGAACGAAACCAGTGCACACATAGTCCTAACTATTCTTCGCATCATCTTAATAGCTACTTCGTAGGCCTAGACCTCTAGTTCTTCAGAGTCCATGCTAGGCTAACGAGGGCATAATAGTACAATCGTGCTATAAGGATGATATACGAATGATATAAAATTTTAGCCAAAGAACGCTTTAAATAGGCTAACAAGTTCGTCGATCCCCTCTAAGGTATAATAGGGCAGTATAGAAGCATCCAAAACGTTGGTAGTCACTGATGATGAGATTCAACTGAGGTTGAACTGTGTTTATTCTTGATGCTTAAACAGATTCAAAGCTCTCGTTATTGTACCCAAATTCTACCGCATACCAAAGTAGTATATCCTCAGAATTCGAAAGCTGCCTGCGCTACTTCACCCACGGAATAACAGACAGCGTGACCGTGACCATCTCCATCTCCGTCTCCGTCTTATGGTTCATTCCAACGTAAACATTCTCCCAAGCACGTAGCAAAAGCACGCTCGTATTTGGTTGGGCAGATGTACTCCTTGTGGTTATCATCGTGGAGGACGGAGATCAAGGCGTGGTTGTGCGCCTCAAGTTTTTTTACAAGGCGAGCAAAGAGTGACTGGTGGCGTTTTAGTGGGTTGGTGTAGTGAGGAGGAAGATTTTTTACCTTGAGGTTGTCGACGTCCGAGCGAGGAACGACGGCGTTGACAATTTTCTGCGGGATCAAACTGTCTAAACGAGCGGCGTGGAAATTGATGGTTTTGGAAGCGGATATTGTCGTGTGGGTTCTGGATGCTGGTCAGTAACCTAATTTGTTGCATTGCTAGATCTTGATGCCTGTAAGTGGAGGAGCTGACTTATTTGATTGGATCGAGGAGGGTTTCTAATTTGTATGTTGTTGTTTGATGTGGCGAGAGAGTGAGAGAGGGTTTGAGAAAGTTGCGCTAATGTAAGTAACATACTACTAATGTAAGTAACATATTAAATACTGAACACCCATGTGCTCTTCTCTCGGACTTCTTACATCTACACCAACTCTACTTCCTCTCAATTACATCCACTGCCAACTCCCACGTTCTCCTAAGCCTTTTAGTATCCAGATGCCACAACAAGTCAACAGTAGGGTCCTCACGACACTTAGTCTAGGGTTCGTTCAAGGAATTAAAACCGTTGTAACGGCATCTAAACTACTTTAGGAACCAATCCATGGAATCAGTTTACCGGCACGGATATCACAAAATACGTTTGGAAACTACCGTAACGAGTTAGTGACACGATAGCCATGAGGCCCCCTGATGGTGTCAGATCTACATTAACGTAGTCGTATTGAGGCGTTGCCACAGCAGTATATTTAGCGCCCGAAGTTCCCTTCGCTACATTGAAGTCCTTGCTAATTCATTGTGCTATAGGTGGAATGAAGGTGTTATGATGGGTTTTTATGCATCAACCTAGGGGTTGAAAGTATCGATATCTACAAGACTGGCGGAGGGAGTACTGAAAAAGACGAAAAATTTGACCAGCTTCATACAACCACGCTGCGTTGTATATGGCAAATAAGGTGGCTCTCATCGAGGTTCTTGTAGTAATTATGAAAACCGCATTCAAGAAAGGCCTCCCGGTTGCCGACCAACAGAAGCTGTGGCACCTTCTCGTCTGGCGGTACTTTGACAGCATTGTACGAAAGTTCAACCAGACATTCCCTTCCATAACGATCTAGATAGACGAATACTCTTCAGACCGCCTAATGGAATTCGGGTCAATCCTGGGTAAGTTCGATGCGGAGCCACCGGAACCACTACCCTTGATGGCCTACAATCGACCTTTGAGCTACATACAAGCAACTGTAACGAATGCGAGAGTCATCCCAACGAGCTTCGTTCTACCCTTCACTGATGAGTTGAGCATCTATGCGTTTTCGAAACGCCTACTCATCCATTCCGCCTACTCTTTCCTCAACTTCGCAACCTCCTCCAAAACACTTACAACCTCCTCCACCGCAAACCGATGCATCAACTTCCTCCCATCCTTCCCTTCTCCAATCTCACCCAGTGCCTTCTCGCCAATAGTCGGAACCACATGAATCACCTATCCCGCCTCGTATCAGACACAGCGACAAGCGCGAGATGTATAGTGTAGGTTACCGGCACATCGAATTCATACGCATCCTTCCATTTTGTGTCGCGCGTAGTCATAACATCAATCTCAGTGTACTCAAAGGGCCGGCGCTCCCATGATTGCGCGAGGATGTCGCGCGCATTGTGGCAGAGTGCACAAGAGGACCGCGTGAAGAAGGTGAGATGCACGGGAAGCCGTTTGAGCACGTGCATGGTTGGTAGTTGTGGAGCGCTAAGGAGAGCCGCATACGTTTAGTAGTAAACTATTGGGGCGTGACGTCAGTTGTCCTTGGATTGCCTGCATTAGTGGGACAGGATGTGCATGTCTCGATCGTTTTCTGTATGGTAGATTTCGAACCAAGGTCATACCAGACAACATCTCATATAACATACACTTTGTTTTCCGTTACAATTAAGCTGCTCTTAAGTTCTCGCCCAACTGATTGCTGTCTTGAACTCCTTTCCCTTGCAATTGTGAATGTTACCAAACTTGAAAGCCACCCCTTCTGATTGCTCCCCGAAACCACAAAGCTCATTGTTCAATCCAAGATAGATTAACTTCTAAGATACTTAGAGTCTCAGTCCCCATAAACGGCGGTCGAAAATATGGCAGCAACGAGATCCTGTAGAGTCATTGGCAAAGACAGCAAGACCAGTGCAAATAATGGAATTAGAACAGAACCTAATAACATTGGTTGTTGTCTTCAATGTATGAATAGGCCGTAACGTTCCCATCCCTCCGATATTTCTAGCAAGCTGCCGTTACCATTAATGACGGTTTCGATGCTTATCTGAAATGCCGTCGAAACGACCTCGTATGAGGTGTTCGTCGGCATCTCTGTCTGTAATCTGAGAAGCATCTGTACTTCCGCCGATTCTTCTGCACACCGTCGCACTTTGTAGGGTTTCCAGGTTATATATGTTCCGTACGATACACAATCCGGGCCACGACCTGGAGACAGGTTGCATCTCGACAGCCCATCTGCGACCTCGCGAAATTTTTAGCTTGAAAGATTATTAACCCCCGCTGCCACCGCTTATGTTATCAAAGGTCCTAGGATTTGTGATGGGATCTCAGGACTTATAGGATAGAGCGAGCTGAGTAAAGGGTGAGACCTCGATCATATAAGCCCCAAACCCTTGGTCAATATTACTGTACGTGCCGAGCACGATGGCTCGAGATTTTTGTTGTAAAATACTTTTCCAGTACCAAATACCCAAGAGCAGGCGAAATCCTCAATAAAATCTCTTCGAACGGGGCTTTTGTGACGCATGATGTCCGAAAAATCGTGCTCGGTGCAGTAAGCTCATGCAGTGGGGATATTGGTCGGGGAAGCGAATAAGGTCTAAAGCTTTTTGTATGTAGAACATGTCGGTGTGGTCGGGGGTGAGGTGGTTTGAAAACGTTCGTGAAATTAACTAAATATTACGAACCAGCAACTACAATTCAGAACCAAAATAATCGTCCATGATATGGAACACACATGAGAATGCCATGATGGTGGAAAATATTTCGATCCTTGTGGATATTCAAAATTGAGGGGCTGTATTATAAAACATTCTTGAGAAATAGAGATTATCAATTCAAAGTAACGCGATTCAGGACTTTGGAATGACACAGTTACTCTAAGTACTTAACTTAAATAAATTTACAAAGTCTAAACATTGCTGTTCCCAGACTCTCGTTGCCATCGCTCTAAAGCTCGCTCCGTGAATAAACGAGGTACGAGAGACAACACCGCTGGAGTCTGGGTACGAGACAACACCAACCACAGCATTCCCCCTTATGTCCTCCTCTCTGTAAGTGTCACAAACATACTCGGTATTGTGAGCGTAAAAGTATCCTTTGTCTCCTCATCCAACTTCCTCCCGGTCTCCCCCTCAGCGAACGCAACATCAAACGACAGCGCAATCCTTGCGATCGCCATGCGCAGCTCCATCATGGCCAAATTCTTTCCGACGCACCCGTACGTACCCAGCGAGAACGGCGCATACGCCCGCTTGTCCTTGACCATCTCTGCTTTCTCCACCGTCCACCGCTCTGGAATAAATTCCAGCGCGTTCTCATAATAACGCTCGTCACGCTGGATCGTGTGCACTGGAACGCTGACGACGACGTCGCCAGGGATGTAGACATCATCGATGGTCAGTCCTAGTGTTCGATATCTGTCAGTATCTTATTTTGTGAAAGGAGAGTATGAGAGGAACCTTCGACGGGGGTAATCCGTGTGAGTCCAGCAGGTACGGAGGGCTTCAGACGAAGCGTTTCGTGGATGATTCCGTCAAGGAAGGGGATGGCAGAGGCTTGCGAGTAGTTGAAATCCGCATCACCACCAGGAAAAATTTCGTCGAGGATACTTTGGAGCTTTTTGTAGACGCGGGGATTGGTAAGGAGGAAGTAGAGGGCGTTTGCAAGGGCCGCAGCTGTGGTGTCGCTGATACGTGTAAGCTTCTGGAGGCACAGGCTGGAAGGGAGATGAACCTTCCGGCGATAATCATCAGACGGGAGTCTTCATTCACAGCGGTATCTGGAAGTTTCATGCTATCTGTCAGGATCCAGGTCATAACATCCTTTGGCTTGCTTTCATAGTCAAGGTTCTTACTCCCGTCAAATCAGCAAATAGCCTCTCTCTACCCCGGAACAACACACATACCTTTTTCTTCTCAGAAAGCTGGTTCCAACACCAATCCATAAAGTTCTGTACGGCCTTATTTGCGCCCGGTAGATCTGTGGCCAATCTCAACAGCCAAGGAACAGGCCCCAACACGCCCAAAGGTACCATGGCAGAGTGGAGTTGGGAAATGGCTTCGTGCATTTCTCCACTCTCTAACATGCCCCAGGACTTCCCGAATCCAACTGCTCCCATAACGTCGAAGGCATAGAAATTGCTCCATTCAACTGCGTCCACTACGGTTCCAGCGCGGGCACAGAGCTGCGATATCAACAGATCCGTTAGTCGTTGGACTTCGGGTTCGTATTCTTTTAGGGCTTTGAAACAATAATTATTAGCTAATGAAGGTCTAGGGTTGAATAGGGACTGGTTACCGGCGATGCTGAAACCCTTGTCCCACGCTTTGCGTCGTTGATTGTGATATGACTACATAAAAACCGGTTAGTACCAGCTTCACATCATCTTGTGAGATAAAAGCAACCAACCTTCACTCTAGTAGAGTTCAAAGAACCATTAGGATGGTCAGTAGCCTGACTGTAAAAGCCAGCTTTAGTACACAATGACTGGGAGCCATATATGGCTTGCACAGCAGCTGGCTGAATAATTGAGATCTCCCTTGGACCCGTCCTCACATAGTCTCCGAACTTCTTATGCAATTTCTCCACTTCCTTGTGATGCTGCAGTTTCTTCAACGTCAAGTACACCGCATAAAACCTCGAAACCTTTGCCCAAAACGGTCCCGGGAAACCCTTTGTCCGATGCAGAAACGCGCGGTGTACAAAGATGCTGAGCGCCAGGGAGACATTGAAGATGCTCGCCGCAAATACGGTCTTAAGCGCTGCATTTGGCGTGTTTAAGCAGTGGAGGAGGTAGAAAAGACAGCTGATGACGGAAACGTAGAGGACGAAGAGACGCTTGAGTTGGAAATCGATTTCCTGCGGGATGATGGAAATATGGAAGCCGACGGCCAGTACTGCCGCTCCGATAGAAAGAGCGACGACGTCGGAGCTCATTGCTGTCAATGCGAGATGTTACTGGGATTTGCGAATGGCCACGTGAAAGAAGTGGGGGAGAAGGGGGTTTACATATTTCAGACTTGTCACCTCGACGAACCGTGTTTAGTGTCAGTGAGTAGGGCCCACAGAGGACCCCTAGCTGGCTGATAGTTTTCTACTAGAGCAGACCTGCAAGGTACGGGCAGTGCGTGTTCATAGAAGCAGAGTTGCATTTACCTATCGAGGGAAAATAACTGGATTTCGAAGGGAAAATGGTCAAATATTTCACTTGAAAAACCAACTGCAGATAAATAAATTCCCTAGCAACAAGCACACTCAGATATTATACAAAAATAAAGAAAATCACAGAGAGATCTGCAAGTCGAGGAAACAACTCAATAGGCTCTGCCAGCCGGATTCTGTAGCCATCGCACGAGCCTACATGTGACCAATCCTTTTTTCCATCCGAGAGTTATCAAGGATTGCGTGCCGAGTTTTCGTATCCGAGTAGAAACCTAGCCTGGCTTGCGGCCTATCGCTAGCGTAAGAACATCGTAGCCTGACAGCTAGGGTGAGGTTCGACTCCAGTATGTCTAGGGAATCATGTTTAAACAAGCCCCTCCAGTGCTCCCTTCCATGTGCCTATATATCTCTATGTGTGATAAATCCTAAGTCCTTGTGTCGGAATCATCACTTTGTTTGAACGGAACAAACTTTGATTGAGCCAGCCCGGGAAGGCTATGTGCCGAATTCCGGTACCCCTGCAAGATTAGACATGTCAGTTACCAGCCCGTCGGGACGATCCGCTGTCTGGCATGGGCATTTCATGTCACTATCTGCCTATAGACTCCACTGTAATATCCGCGAATGTTGGAAAGCTGATACTCATCCGCATCTCAATTGTATTGGCAGTTCATTCCGTTGAGGCGCGAGAACGAGGTGAAAAGTGAGGGAGTTGCGAAAACGACATTGACAGTCAACGCAAATCTAGATAGCGAAGGTTTAGTGACCCACTCTGGGCGTGTAAAGTACAAGCGTGGGGGAAGAGGGGTAAGGAGGTTTCGATACCACGGCGAAAGCACCCCATTAGAGAATGGTGTTACACACCATGACTATCTCTACTGACGGCTTCCCCGACTCTTTCCCTCATTCCAGAGGCTGCTTTAGCCCGGAAGTTTTGAGCGACTAGCTACGGAAGAAGTCTAAGACTCCAAGATCCATGGCTAATAACCGCAAACTACTCAGCAACTACAATTGTAAGAGGGAATATGAAGGATCATCTTCAGGGATGGTAATAACAGGTACGTACACAGACGATAAATACCAAGTCACCGCTGCTTAGCTGATGCTGATTGCTCCAGGTACAAAAAAGAATCCTCAACACATCCTTCCACGCATCCTTGAACACAGAAGCCCTCACACGCCAGGAGGTTCGGGGATGGGAGAAATTCCACTTCAACATGTCTTCAGCAGCAGTACCACCACCACCACCAAAACGCGGAATGGGCATGGACCACGATCTCCAGCCGGCCTCTTATGCCATCGTGAACATCCTCTTCGTCATCGGGACAATCTCTATATTACTTCGATGCTATTCGCGAGCATCTATTGTCCGGCAGTTTGGATGGGATGATTGGATTATGGCAGCCATTCTGGTATATTTCAGCATTTGAAGACCGAAATATGGGGGAATGCAATGGGTTGATTGGAAATAGGTTTTTAACGTGGGACAGCAAGCGATTCTAATGCTGTTCCTGGAATATGGGGCTGGATTGTAAGCACCCTGCCTATATATTCAGGAATAAAGAAGAGCGCAGGCTGACTATATGACAGACATATTGAGGGTGTGATAGCGAAAACACCAGAGAAACTCTTGTTGCTTCCGAAGGTTTGCCCGCATCGTTCAATACATATATACTCCATGTGCAACTAATAGCGTGGTATAGCTCCTCTTCACCGAAGAAATTTACTACGTCTTCATGCAATTCATCATCAAGACCTGTATTCTAGTGTTCTACCTCCGACTTTCTCCCGTCAAGTCGTTCAGAATCGCAGTGTTTGCTACACTCGCATTCAATGCAGTGTGCACCCTTGTGATTTGGCTGGTATATTGTCTGCAGTGCCGTCCGTTGCAGGCTTTTTGGGATCCAACAATCAAGGGGGACTGTTTTCCCGCGTTATTCCTATACTTTTTTCCGGCCTCGCTTGTACGAACTCTTCGTACAGGGTTTCTTAGATTTCAGGTTATTGACTAACGAGTAGAATATCACTACGGATGTGATAATCTTTATATTACCGTTCCCCACTTTGTTGACCTTGAAAACCAGTCTCCGCCGAAGGCTGGTAATACTGGGCATTATGAGTTTCGGTGGAATGTAAGTCTCCCGCAGAGCCTTCATGAGCGTCGAACTCGCAACTAATCCCCACATCTATAGTGCTCTGGTAGTCTCCTGTCTCCGTCTCATAGTGTATGTCCCCCACCCTGCTTTCCCACCACGCCAACTAATTACGCAGTTTATACCGTTTCGCCAAAGACCCAGACTTCACCTATCTCCTCGGACAGATGGTGATCATCTCCGCAGCCGAAATCCAAACCATGATTATCGCCGCCAACATCCCATCATTCAAAGCGCTATGGGTGCAAGGTCTGGAATTTAAAGTGTTCTGGGGCAGCAGCCGCTCGCGAGACACCAACAAAGGGCCCTCCAACAACTACGAGCTCAGCCGCGGCAGCAATCAACAGCGCGTTTCAAAACAGAGGAAGGAACCGGGGATCGACACAGAGCTGGGATTGCGAGATGGTTCTTCGCAGGAGGAGCTGTGTGCTATCTCCACTAATAGCGGTGATAGGGGGCGTATTCAAGTTACGACTGATGTGGTAGTGTCGAGTGATAGGGGAACTACTTCGGAGTCGGAGGAGATGGTGCTGGAACAGAAGAGGGCGTATTATGATGTGGGACGGGATGTACATGCGAAATGACCTACACGGGAGTAATGTATAGATGTGGGATGTATATATATGGTGGGCTGCTCTGCCGATGAACGGGTTTGTTAAAAGCAAGGTTCGATTGAGAGACCTTACCAAGAGAAAAGAGCCAGTAGTTAGCATGAAACTGTAAATATCTTACGGAAATGTCTGAACGTTAACAGGTGCGGCAAAATCAAGCCCCCGGTAGGGAAATCATTTGTGAACTCGTTCGTGCCATCACTAGTGCAAAACAAACTGCAAAGAAACGGCTCCAACGCGATGACATCTAGTGCTAGTGATGACTCCCATAAGGCTGCCGATGTGCCTGAAGGCCGTCGTGGATCGGCATACAGCTAGTTATTTAGGTGTTCAGTATATTAAGGCGTTAGGTGGCCACATCTTGCCTGCGGTCTAAAACCGCGGGTGTCACGGGACGAGCGGGTGATCATAAGTAATCTTCCCGTGCTAGCATTGAGGTCCGAGATATTAGACTATTTAACTCACTGTACGCAATGGTAGTTTTTCGCAAGGTAGGTCACTCACGGTGTCATCGCCTTGAAACATACAACGTTTTTTTCATTCTTCTCGAATTCCACCTCCCCCATCCTCCCAAGAGTAGTATCAGAAACTACGAACCAGGCAATCCACATCGTATTTTTCGCCTAACAAGCGGAACTTCTCCACTACACCGATACGTAATCCTACTCCACCTCCACCAATCTTTACATTTACCTATTAGTTTTTTCTTCCAGTAGTTCTGTAATATTATGGTAAATGAATTCCATGGGTCGGCCATGTATATAGTCACCCGGTAGCTTAAGATACGCAAGAGGTTGGGAGGGAGCATTTCCCTTTTTCCTACGAATCGGGCCCCATGATAGACGCAAATGGATTGTAAGACGCCTTAGTCGTAGAAAATTGTTGAATACTCCGACTATTTGCAACAGCTTGGTATAATAAGGGACGTTGAAATACAAAGCTTCCAAGCTTGTCAATCTCGACAGCAGTGATGAAGTGACAATGTTTGTCAACGTCCTCATTATTTGAATTCGTGAAGCATTCTCGCGGAACTTGTAGATTTGATGCTTCCCGCTCATATATCTGAATTCTTATCGCTGTTTCTTCGTAGAAGCACCTCGGGTACCTGTATATATATGTTCCATAAAATTACTGCGGAATTGAAGTAGTTAGCAATATATATTTGGACTTAGAGAACACAGAAGAGTTAGTGATATCCCTAAACTCTGGACAGGCAGTGGGTAGCCCCAAAGGATCTGTAGATATATGGTGTTGTAAGACATTAGAAACGGCGATTGACAAGGCGAAAGTTCCTGATGGGCAATGCTCGAATGTTGTAATTACGGTTGAGTATAAGGATTATATTCAGGATAATTTCAGAGGGGAGGTCGTCAAGTTGTGGCATTATAAGACTGCGTAGGAGGTGGATTCGACTGCGTAATCGCCCAGAGGAGTTGATATACTGTAGCTTCACTAATTGAATTGGGGCTTAGGGTAGAGTAACCTGGTCGGACACCTCAAACAGCGTCTGTAAACAATTAAGGATATTGCGGAAGAAGGACGGTTTGCCGAGACGTTTATACTTTCATAGGGCTACACGCAAGCGAAAATATAGCCGTTTGACAGTCAACAAGAATAAATATGAAAAACTGTGATAGACTAGTACTGTCAACTGTTGGGACGTTGGACTTCCGTAACTGGACTTGGAAGCGACGCGAAGAAGTCTGCGACTTCGTGGATACGCGACAAGACGGTACCAAATTGTCTTCCTCGACACCTCGATCTCCTCCAAGCAGGAGGAGCATCCAAGTGATCAATGAAAACACGCGGATCCAGATGTATCACCAACCCCCCGCGTCACCTCCCCACCGAGGAGGAGAAAACAATCGGGAGAGCACAGCGCCTCGATCCCCACCGTTAAGCAGAAACCGAAGTGGCTCGTTCTAAGACCCCGGGAACGGAACACTATCCATCGCTTCAGAAGAAGGGAAAGCACTCAGCAAGCCACAAAGTGGAGAGTCTAGGAATACTAAGAAAGTATTCCCTACTGATGGAGAAGAGAAGAAAAGAGGCGGGAAAGGGATAGCAAGGTTTTATGGGGTAGAGATAGGGCTTGGCGGGCGGCGAAAATTTTTGTGTGACTGCCGACGGAACGAACCGAGAAAGATGGCCGACAACCGAGAGATCGATAGGAAATGGGACCAAGTTGAGCTTTTGTGAGAAGAGTCAATCATTGAAAGACCTATTGTAAATTCGTGCAAATCGCGTTCACTTTTCGTGAAATGTGGCCTTTCAATCTCAGAAGAGGAATATTCTTCAGACACTACCACAGCAGAAACTACTGGTTTACTCTGTGATCCATGATGTATCCTGCTATGAGTCTTGTATATATAACTCGATATTCCCGTGCGATTTACGACAAAATTTATCACGAGTGAGGACCAGTGAGGAGATTCTATAATCACCCCCAACATGAACAGAACTTTTTCTACTACTGATATAAACAATTTTTATCAATCTACTGAGCACCTAGCGTAGTCTGTTTCATTTTTTATATATCATGGTTCACCCTTGACCGAAGTTGAATTTAGCCCCACTCACTCTGACTGTACCCCTCCTTCCACCACATCACACTCAACTGTCCATCACCGAAAAAAGTCTCCGCGTTCTTTCACATCAATCCTTTTTTTCATTCAATCACTGCATCCCCACATCTCGAAATGGGTTTCACCGATCTTGCTGCTGCCACTGGGCTCTCGGGTTCGTCGAATCTTCGCTTGGAGGACGGGGATTTCATGAATGTGGCTGACTCCGTTCTCGCCTTCTAGCCCTCAACTCTTGGTTAGAGACCAGGAGCTACATCGTTGGGTATGTTTGCAACGTTTCTATACCCCCCAAATTTGCATCAATGAACTTTCCCTCGCTAGCCAACATTTGTGCTTTCGGGTCACCATGTACGGCGGTGAAACCTCCAAATCTTTGTCCAAAGATCTTGAATGATGAGAGACAATTGGTCCGTGTTTAGGAGGCGACTTAAGACCTCGCTGTTTGACTACAAGCCCATTGCTACACGCATCTCTGACATTTCCTTTTATACTTGCACTATTTTTTACTATTACTCAGGGTTTCCGGGTTGATCTAACGCCATCCTGATAGATACGTCCCCTCCCAGGCTGATGTAACCATCTACAAAGCCCTTTCCGGGGCTCCTGATTCCTCCAAGTACCCCAACGCTGCGCGCTGGCACAAGAACATCGCCTCCTACCAAACCGAGTTCCAGCTCCTTCCTGGACAGCAGTCCACCGATATCTCCCAGTACGGACCTGAGACCGTTGCCAACACTGTCAACCCTGCCGCAGCACCGGCAGAGGATGACGACGAGGAGGTTGACTTGTTCGGATCTGATGATGAGGAGGAGGATGCCGAGAAGGAGGCGCTGGCTGCAAAGAGACTAGAAGAGTACAGAGCAAAGAAGGCCCTCAAGCCTAAGACCAGTATGTTTAAATTCCGAAACGCAGCAAAGCTTTGAGCGGGGAGTGATGAAAGCGAGACTGCTGTCATTGTGGATCTTTTGCTCTTGCACCGGACATCTGCTAACATTTTGACTAACAGTTGCCAAGTCCATTGTCACTCTGGATGTTAAACCTTGGGATGATGAGACCAATATGGACGAGCTGATTGCGAACGTCAAGGGCATTGAGAAAGGCGAGTTTAAGATCGATTTCATGGTCAAATGTGCACATCGCTAACTAGGAGATAGATGGTCTTGTCTGGGGTGCCCACACTCTCGTCGCGGTCGGTTACGGAATCAAGAAGCTCCAGATCAACTTGGTCGTTGAGGACGAGAAGGTCTCCCTCGATGAACTCCAGCAGCAGATTGAGGCGGATGAGGACCATGTCCAGTCTACAGATATTGCTGCTATGCAGAAGTTGTAAACAAAACACCTGTTCGTTACTTTTGGGGGCCTTTTATGAACTATATGAATGGGATGGATTTCGTGGCGCCTTCATGAATGGACGTTGGGAAAAGTTAGACTCATTAAACCGTAAATTCATGAGCATTGCTGTTGTCTTCGATGTTTCGACTGTCGTGAATGTGTTGCGATAAATCTCATTTAACGAAACATCCACTGGAATAATTATTACCACTCCCCTCTGTTACATATTGAGATGTTTCCCCAGGTATAAAACTATAGTCGTAGAGAATGACTTGAAGTGCCTGAACGAATAGAGCCTCACAGATACTGTATTAATCCCTGCCACTTTAGCGCACAAACCAAAACTCAAACCTTACCTCTCACCTTACTCTTCATCACCTAACACCACCCAACTACCACGATGACAATCTCCAGCAAACTTCTCATCTCTATCTCGGCTATCCTCCTCGCGCACTCGTCTCTCTCTCTCCTTCCCTCACCGTCTTCCTAACTAACCTGTCACAGATGCTACTCAGCACACGAACACTCGTCAGCTAGTCTTCCACTCGACATCACGATCGAAACTATCGTCGCATCGCTTCTGTTGATATCTGGAATCGTGATCAGCGGTGGGAGAGACCAGTTCCGGCATATTGAGCAGAGAGTGTGGATGGGGAAGCTGGAAAGGGAGAAGGGTGCTGGCCCATGGAATATGCTAGAGGAGCGGTTGGGGTTCTTTGAGGTTAGGGAGAGGAGGAAGGAGTTCACCGAGTGGGCAAAAGGGGGGGAATAGAGCAGAAGATCGAGAGAGGGGTGTAAGATATGACTTTGATTTGGATGAGGTTAATGGCTGTGTGTAGGGAATGGTTAATCGATTGGATACCTGATTCTACTCAGTTGTTAATGATGTTGCATGGGCTTGAGCCACGGGTGGAGGGTTGATGGTACAGGCGCGCACTGGGTTAGTCACTGGCATTTGTGGTGGGCGGAGCTACTACGGATGGTTTTCGTTGCTTGAAGGCGTGCGAGGAACCGGCTTGATGCGGGTGGGGGAAAGGATTGCTCGGAGACAGCGTATTTTATAGTAGAGAGAAGTATGCCGAGGGTCTCCTGTTGACGGTAAGTATGGGGATGGTTTGTGACGATTTTCTAGGAGGGGGGACTCTACATCTCATATTCTCATACCTATCGGGGTGAGCAGTAAGTATAGTCGCTACCTGGGAGTCTTTTACGGGATCTGGGTAGCTCTTTCTAATCTACTTGAATTCATGTAAAATAGATTAGTATGGCGGAGTTTACAAAGATGACGGTACACAACATGATTTCACTTCACATTGTCTTACTCGAAGTTCCTAGCGCAACACCAACAGCGTCACGAGGCATACTCGAAAACGGTGGAGAACACTTGAAAAGACCATGGTAGATTCGATTTACCACTCATATCTTCATTCCTCTCTATTACTTCCACCTATACCACAACCTTCCTCTTTCTCGTCCACCCCAAAAGAGTCACCAACTCCCTCCAATCCTCGAGTACGTACGCTCCCGTATCAACGCCCGTATACCCCTCCCAGCCCTGGTCAGCTCTCCATAAATTATTTTCTCTTCGAATCGTTCTAGCGCTCCCAGAGTCCAGGCCCGCCACAACGCCAACCACTGTCGGAGGCAGCAAAATCGGCCCCAAATCGCTGTTACTATCACCGACAAACACGACCTGCTTGCCCTTCGCAGCAACACACTTCATAATCTCGATCTTATCATCACCCGAAAACACGTCCACCGGTCTGTCACGCTTATTCGCCGCCAACACTCCAGCCGGCAAGATCTCGGGACAATAGATGTACAGCACTTCCGCCAACTCATCCGGTGCAGACGCCCGCAATACCGTGCGGATCCACCGCACCGACCAGTTCCGAGAGATCACAGAGACTCGGACCCCGCGCGCCTGTGCTGCGGAGACGAACTCCCAGAAACCAGCGCGGAGGGTGACGTTTGCTGCAGCGGCCTCCAGGGCGGACTCGGAGACCGTGGTGAATAATCCGCTAGCGTGCACGCGGTCGAAAGAGTCCTTCTCGGCGGCGTAGAGACCGGCGTGGGATTGCAGCTGAAGTTCTTCCTGGATTGTGGAAGGCTCCGCGAGAGATGCAGACACATTAAGGTAGTCGGCATAGTAGGTGTCTTGGAAATATGGCCATGGAGGAACTTCCGAATTGGCTGGAAGAGATTCATAGGCGGTTAGTGGGAGGTTCTCGAAGGCTTCGGTGACGGCAATGGTGCCGTCGAAGTCGAGGAAGATTTCTGGGTTGCGGGGAGGGAGAGAGTGAGAGGCGACCACAGTCAGGAGACTGAGGAGGAGTGTGGGCTTCATGGGGAATGCCGCCGGTGAGGTGAGAAGGAAAGGAATGTGAGGGTAAAGTGGAAAATTTGGGGCTGAGGAATTTTGTGGGCCCCGATAGTTTGGTTTGCTAGCGGGGGGACTAAAATCCTTGCGCGCCAGAAATTCAACAAAACGTGGGAAACGTGTGAGTATATTTTTGGTGATAGTTTTCTGGGGTACATATCCGAAGTCCTCTACCACACATGACCACCTCGTTGTTTAACGAAGAATGACAGAGCAGTAGTCCACAGATCCTGAAGTCTCTAACGTGGTAGTCTCCACACAACCGATCATCAAAACCGCCCGTTGATAGTACAGTCAATATTCCGCATTAAGTGTAAAGACAGCGTTTAAGTCTAGCCCTTATAATTCAATCCTTAGTGGTCATCTAGTATCGAAGCATGCCAGAAATGTACAATGTACACTTCGAAGTGAACGACGTCTCTCCCCTCATCGGCTACAGCCCATAGACATAACAGCTATCAGCACAACGTTGAATTTTGCTTTGTTGTCATTCAAGGGTTAGTGACCGTATGGCAATCAATTGCCTTTCTGACGCTTGTCCGGGCTGATGGATATAAAAACCGTCGATGTTCCGCCGCTCAAAACTGTTCCCTTGGTTTTTGAAGAACACGGAACTATAGACTGGCTCTTTGAAAAACATCTGGGCGCTTTCAGTCAGAAGAATATTTCATTCAAGGATCTAGGCTTCTTGTCTATCATGGCCGAGTCGATTATACAAAATATCCAACAATGGAGGGGAGTTTCTCCCTTCGGAGGGTCCACATCGATATCATCACCCAAAGATTAGAGCTTAAATCATAGCTTGGAAACGACAAATAAAACAGGTAAACCTGTGGTTCCAAGAGAAGTTTATGCGGCGTTCTGATTGAATTGTCTTTGGTATGTGTATTTACATACCACACTATGATTGTTGCAAATTTACCGAGGATCATAGCAAAGGTTGGAGCAGAGGCGAGGAGGGAAGTACGGCTTTGTGCACAGCCACACGATCAACTTGCTCCCACTTGAAGGTTGTCGTGGGCGTATCTTGCAAAGCGCCGGTCAACACCAGTATGCCTTGTACACTATGTATGTGGTACATACAGGCCTGGGGCATGGGTTTGATTCTTGTGACCAGCATATAGGTGCGAAGGGATGAAGAGCATTTCTATGGAGTGCCCTGTCTCTAAATGATACGAATAGTAGTTCGAAACCGTGTCTGCTAGGCGTCTTAGGGTCAATGTTCTGAAGCGGACAGATCGACCGCGCGGTAATCTACAGATTCGTAAATCGATCAGATACGGTCATACTTTTGAAAGCTGCCCTTGGCATAGATGGGCCCGGTTTCATGTGGCAGATATCTAGCATATTTACAGAGCCTATAGATATCTACGCCAAAGATATCTACAATCTCTAAATATATCTGGCGCTTAAAGGAGATATCGAACCCTATCGAGCGCTGCTAAAGGCTAACTAGGGGACACCTGTAGCAGTTGCAACGACCCAGCAAAACGAAAAGTCAATTGGATTCAAAGCTGTCCTCGAAAATGAACAAATGTATGCTAAAAGTTGGCTAAACTCGCCTTCGGGTGTGGCAGTGCTCGCCATACCCTAGCGTTGGCCGGGTAAAATTTCGTGTCCAGAACCTCGTCTATAATATGTAGGGATGATATATTTTGTAGTCGTATATATACTGTCCTAGATCCTGCGGGTGAGACTTCAAATAATTGACCTTTCAGTACTGCAAGCTACTACTTCTTTTGCATGGTTCAAGTTAGGAAATGGTGCGGTGGTGGGATGGAAGGTCTTCATTAATATTATGGTAGCACCGAATGGTGCATTCCGTGCATAGATATCTGTAGTCCGGCTAGATAGATATATATTAAACCTATCAATTGGTAACGGGCAAGATGGTCATCAATGAAACCGCCCTTGGCACAGATCGGCCCGGTCGAGGTCCATATCTGACCGATCTGACCGCTTCTGTTCACTGCCTAGGGTAAGGAGGATTGTAGTAGAGATAATAGTAGCATATGCAATATTGAATCTACTTTATGCTTGCTAGAGGTTTCTCCATTACCTTTGAGCAAGGCCACGATCGAAAGCGTTTCGCTGTGACAATTCTATTTTTAATCCGCGCTCATGTGATGTTGAAAAGTGTACTGATTGATCTATCTAGAAGAGACAAAAGAACGTATATGTACAATCTACCATATGCGTACGCGTATGCTCCGCCTGACATGAGACGCATAACCCTGGTCCATATGCATATCCTCATACAAGTCTACATTCTCATACAAGACTTCAGACGATGCTGGGACTTCAGACGATGCTGAGACTCACATGCAACATGTGACACCGCCTGGATTCCGATCGAGTGGCTGTGCATGGATTCTTGAGGTGGTGCGTACAAGTACACGGATACAACTAGCCCTAAACTGCCGAAAATACACTCTTAGCTCTGACATATATAGGCATAACACGAGAATTAGGTACTTAAGTAGTTAGATGCGTTTTATTGGGAGCTGGAGCATAAGATATTGTGTGAGTATCACCTAGGATCCCGGTCTAGACCAATGAGCTTGCACCACTGAAGTTGCAACAAACCAGACAGCCTCTCGTATCAAGCCTCGTCACGGACAGATTGTTTCTCCATCCATTTCCCACGTGGATTTTTCCAAAGTCACCGGTTAACTGAAATTCCAAGCAGACGCAGATTTCAGTTTTTGTAGCTGTCTAGGTTGGCGGTGTTTGACGGTATTACATTAATACACAACAGAAAGAACCAAAGTCAAAGTAATGCATAGTACATTCCAGAAAAGGCATTTATACGGTGACACAACATCGAATAGTGTTAGAATAAAGAAAATATCGATGTTCAAGGCTTGCCACGTCATCAGCAAACGGATGCAGTTGAGAGAGCTGTGCTCCTATGAGATCGAGATATATGCCTACTACGAAACAACCTTGTTAAGAGACACCTTTCTCAACTCCGCCTGTCTTTAACCCCATCTCTTACTCAAAGGTGCGATGTCGATGACTGATGTTGAACTCGGACCTATCCCGCGGGCGGGACGCAAGGAACTGAGTGAGGCTCTAAAATCACTTCACACATTATTCACAGAAACCATTAGGAAGATTTATCCCCGGAAGGTGCCCGTTGAGGTGCGGAGGCTGCAGGAAACACTTGATGATGCTCTGCGGCAACTTGACCGCCTGAGATTTGAGCAGTGTGCAATACATTCACTTGAATGTACCCACGGTATTGCGTCTAAATTCCGCCGGAGTTCTGGAGACACACTAACATTAACCACAGGCAATACTACTTTGTTCCTGACCCCACATTGGACTTTCTGGCGGCCGGAGCAATTGCAGTCGACCAACACTGACCGAATTTTGTCAGCGACTTCTTTCTTTATTTACCAATCTGATAAATTGCTAATGTTTCTTTTAATTGAAGGCTACACTCGAGCCAGCTAGGAGATCGTCCTAAGCGAAACTGGAGAGAGCATAGACAAAAGTTGAAAGAGGTACTAGCTGGAAGCACTCGTGATTGGCCCACTGCATTCCTACTTGTAGCATTAATTCTGGATTGGAAAGTGGAAGACCCTGAGAAGTTACTCCAAAAAGAGTTTTGGTCATCTTCAGGCGGCTCGCCATGTCGTCAGTTACCAATGCTTGGGTCTGAGATCCAACTTCCATCGCTAGCACATACCGTTGAATGTAAGTAAGTGCAGAACTGTTGCTAGCCATGAGTTCTAACAATTTTTATAAGCAAAAATTGTTGTATCATTGGAATGGTTTCGGTGTATACCGAAGTTCCTTACGTTTTGGAAACTTATGGAAAATGGTAACCATGATTATTATGCACGTCGGGCCAGTGTTACCTACTGCAACATTTACCTCAACCCGAAGGCTGATAATCCCCGGCTACATATTGATGCGCTGTTTGTATTTTGCGACCAGGACTCCTTGAGGGAATTTACAGAAGGAGTTGACTCTAATGAACTTCTAGACGGGGTTCCATTTGGTTTATTTATACTTAGGCGATTACTTCGACAGGTGATAGGGGATAGCGCAAGATTTCTACAGGAGATTTCCCGCGAAATCCATACTGCTGTACGTCTTCTATTGGTATTTGGTATTTTTTTCTAATAGTGATTTAGAAGTATGATGGTCTCAAGCAACCCGGAAGAACAAACATTGAGTTTCTCCTGATGGCTGGGGAGTATCTCAGTGAAATGCCTGGAGTTCTGGATGCTGCTGTTGAAACCATTGAAGGCCTCCCACAGGCTATGTGTATCAGTCCTAGTAGTTTCAGCAGAGAAGAGAGCAGGGAGGATGTTCTTTATCTCATTGGCCAGTCAGAAAAATTGGGCGCAGAAGTGAAATGCGCGAAAGAAACGGTATATTTGCACTTCAAATATAAGCGGTTTGTCACTGATAGTGGTATCCAGCTAGTCAACATCATCGCAGTACGACAGACAGAACAAGCAAAGACACTCACGATCCTTGCGTCCATATTTATCCCAGTGTCATTCCTAGCCGTAAGTTCACAGTCTGTAGCGGAGTTTAGCATGCCCGGGCTAATGCAAGTGGACAGGGCTTTTTCAGCATGAATTTCAAGGAGCTTAATTACGCCAGCAATGCAACCGCTCCGAGTCTCAAATTGTTCTTCCAGATCGCAATACCACTGACCTTTGTTGTGGTTGTCCTGCCACTTACGGCAGGAGCCCTGCTCCATTTGCTCATAAAATTAAAGAGCTTCCTTCTTTTGCATATTATAATCGATATATCTATGTTCGTCATGCTTTTACTCAACATTGCATTACTTGAAAATGGGAGCATATGGACTGTCGCACAAATATACATCTTCATACTCATATTGCGACTGTCGATCGAAAGGTGTCTCAACGATTCGGCGTTGCTGAAGACGGGTGGGTGGTCAGCGGTGTGGGAGAACTTTAAGGCTCATGCATGGCTGAAATACCTTGATTTGGCCTTCGCATCATTATTCATTTCTGTTTTGCCCACTGGTTATAAGCCGATTTTTAGTTATATAATTGTGTGCTTGTTTTTTATACACAGACTTGTCAGACAGCTGTATACGATGTGGAGCAGATCTCGCAAGCAAAACCATTAGCTGCGAGAGGATTGAAAATGTCTGGATGGTATGTGGGGTTTATTTAGTCTTTAGGTACCAGCATGGCTTAGAATTTACGGTTCGGAAGAGATGGTACGAAATGGATCTCAACAACCTTTCTTTTGTAGTTTATTTTGTATCGAGCGTTTAATAATGATATGATGGTGCTGCTACAACCCGCCGTTCCGTGTGTTGGTGAACATGAATTGTGAGAAGGTTTTCTGTGCAATGAACTACACTTATTGTTGAACTAAGCCGGCGGTGGTTGATTGGATGCCGTTGGAGATATGGCCACTCCAACAGCAAAAAAACCAACCTCTACTACTCGTCTGAGGCAGTATGTTTTTTTCTACAGAGCCTTCAAAGAATTTCTACCACCATAGACGCAATTGCATCCACACCATCACATCCAACCATAGATCTTGATTGTACCAAAACTAGTTCTGCATGAAGGCGTGGTGCTATTGCACGAACCATACCAACGGCCCTGAACTTTCAAAGACCCGTATTCGACCGCCAGGCTATCAAAACCTCCAGCATCCTCTACTCCCATTGTGATTTCGCGTGCCCAACAATCTCACTAGTCCCCGACCTCAAACAAACCTAAAAAGCCATTCCATTCAATTCAATTCAATTCCATCTACTTGCTAAGCTATGCATTCACTCATCACAACAACCTCCATCTGAACAAATACAACCCCAGGTACTTCAACACCTTCAAACAAAAAAAGACAATACTCTATTCCCTCCCTCTCCTGCCTACTCCAACACTAACAAATCCAACGGGACACTATACCCATTCCCGCCACTCCTATACACCCTCTTCCCACCCACCCACGGACGCGGCGCCGGAAAACTCGATTCGGGCTGAAACTTCCACCTAGAATCATCAATGACGATTCTTCCCTTCCTTCCCGTAAGCGCAAAATTTGTCGGTGGTGAGGGTGGTGCTCGGGGAGTATTTCTAGCTGGAGGAGGTGCCGGCGGGGGCGGCGTATTTCTCCCCGGCGGCGGTGGAGGTGCCGGTGCGTGGCCGCCCGAGACGGCACGTCTAGCTGCCATCATTGCTGCGATTCCTGCAGCAGCGCCGTTAGTTGATGCTGGTGGGGGAGGAGGAGGGGTGTTGCGTGGTGGCGGCGGGGCGGGAGGGGTGGGGGAGGGTGATTTCCGTATTGGCGGTGGGGGAGGACGGATTGGTGTGGAGGAGGGTGGGGGCGGGGGTGGGGGTGGAGCACCCGGTCGTGGGGGAGCTGCGGCTCGTGGGCGGGATGGTGGGGGTTTGGGAATAGTCGGGGCCGAGCCTGAGGTGCGTAATGTTGGGATGCGGGGGGGAGCGTTTGGGGCGGCGCTGAGGGGTCTTGTCGGCGGTGCGGGCGCGCCACGTGCAGGCGTATCGCTGTCGGACATGTAGGATGATTCGCGGGATGCTGTTGTGGTCAGTTACTGTGCCATAGTAATATTATGGGGATATGGTATATACCGCCAGTATCCACGCCGCCCTTGGTACTCCTCAGCCGTGGCATGCCACCAACAAATAATCCTCCCAGCTGCGGTGCCGCAGGAACACCACCACCTCCTCCTGATCCACCGGTTTCGCTATTGCTCCGCTGGCGGTTCGCACCACTGTCGCTCCGGGCCCTTGCGGCTGCGGTAGGTACTGGCGGCGCACCGAATGAAGGGGGCTTCCCCATTCCCATGCCGCTTGCACCTCCGGCTTCTTTTCCGGCGACAATTGGGGCGCTGCGGTCATTAGTGACAGCTTTCTTCAGCCGGATGCCTTTGGTGATGTCGGAATTCAGCGCGCCCTGGGGACTGTTAGCTATGGCAGCAGTCGGGAAGGAGGGAAAGGCATACTCGGCTTGGAACTGCTCCGGGGGCAGGTCGAGATGGGAGGGCGCCAGGAGGTGGGGGAGGAGCTGGGGGCGGCGGACCTCCGCCGAAACTTGGGAGTGGTGGAGGTGGAGGTGGAGGTGGAGGGGCGGGCATGCTGGAGCTTATGTTCTCGTTAAATCCGTTGGTGTATGTTCTCTAGGGATCAGCTATGGTCGTGGTATTTACGAGCGTTGTTGTTTCTGTTGCAAACGAAGGAAGTTGTAGAGGTTGGAAGAAAGGGAAGAGAAAGTAACTGGGCAGCATGAAACGCGCATTTGCCTTCGTCATCCCTGTGGCTTAGCTTTAGTATAACTATTCCCTCCACCACACCTCGCCACTTCAACCCCATCAGCTAGCGTGAGTCTGCGCGACAACTCCCCCATCTCCTTTCCACCTCACGCTGCGATGTCATCGCTCGGTCCCTTCGTCGGCAGTGCGCCCCCCTCTCTTCTTTCTAACATGGGTTTCCTCTGATATCTTACAGAAACGGTAACCATAATAACCTCGGACGGGCGAACCCTCACCGGCCAGCTGCTGGGGCATGACCAAACCACAAACTTGATCCTGTCGTCAACGATCGAGCGCATCTTCTCGCCTCCCGACAGCGACGAGCCAAGTCAAGAGGTCGAGCATGGCCTGTACCTGATACGCGGTGACAACGTGGCTGTGTGCGGGCTTGTGGATGAGGACATCGAGAACGGGATTGATTGGACGGCCGTAAAGGCGTATCCTTTAGGAGGGATGAAGCATTCGTGAGCAACGAACGAACGGAGAGAACAGGAGTGAGGGAGGGGCGGAAGCGAAAATCTACGAAGTTCCATGTTGGCGGTGTTGGCGGTGTTGGCTTTCTACTTGCAGGCTTGCTATGGCGTTACTACTTCAAGTTCGTGGTCTGCGGCGGTAGCGGGGGATGGAAGTTGGCCGGTGTTCTAGTGACGGATTCTATACAACACGCATCATGTCGTGGCTGCCATTGAAGGAGAAGGCAGAACCTTTGTATACAGACAGACGTTTGCATTCACCATTAGTACCTATGCTAGCTGCAATCTAAGTACCCTTGCTCCTCTACTACGTACTGGCATCTACGGCGCCCGAAAGATGTACAACCCATCTACCGCCTTGTAAACGAGATCCAAAAGAACGACATGAACGGGTACCATACAAGTCCCCTCAAAAGAGTGACCGGACGTTGAACGAACGCAATCCCAAAACGCCCCAAAACCCTCGTTACATGAATGAACGGACGAGCAGACATATACAGTGCTCTGCAGACGAAGAAACATGAAAATAAAACTGAAAATGCTGCTGACATAACAAGAACTCCGTGTAATCCCTTCCCAAGATTTCCTAGGGCTGTACGGTAATATCGAAAAATGACAATACTGAAGCGTGGGTGGTATCAAACGGTATCAGAACGGCGTTGGCGGAAATCACTGTTGTTGCTGCTGTGCTCTTGAGCTGGAACTGTCCTTGAATAGACCTTGCTCTTCGAAGTTCTCGATCAAGGCCCGTAGTGGCTCAACATCACGTTGGTCTAACATGTTGAAAGTCTGGTGTATATTAGCACTGACAATCACTCTGAAGTTCCCTCTCAGAAATACGCACCCGGGAGAAATGGATGAAATGCACAAAGAGACTGTTGAAATGGGCCTCTAAGCTCATATGCAAAATCTTGTCGAAATGGGTGTGGTAAATGTGTGCGAACACCCTGAACATTTGCTTGTAGATACCCTTGCAAGTCTGTTCAAACACCTGAGGGAAGCCTCCCTCCTTTCCAACCCAGGTTTCAGTGGATGTTCCTCCTACTGCCCCTACGGTACCTACTCTACCGGCATTGCCAGGCAACATGGCGGAAGGTGTCGCTGTGGTGGCTGTTGTGGTGCCACTGGCTTTGGTGGGGAACAGGGTCTCATCGTTGATGCGGTTTGAGATCCATTGCAACACATATTCGATGTATGTTGGTGCAGGCAGACGCATCGGCTTCTTGTTGGCATCAAGCCAGGTATAGTCAAGGCTAGGCAAGAAGTTAGCGTCTACAACCCGATCCGCAGAGCACGCGGTACGGGGTCTAGATCGATCTCGAACATACCCTGGACCAGCCGACATGGATGGACAATTCCTCGGTGTGCAAAATTCTTGAATCACCCCGTAGAATCGGTTCAACGTATCAAAGAACTCAAACACTGCAAAACCAATCCAGGTTAGTATTATCTGAAAGAGTGCATCGCCCCATTACCGTACATACCATTGAGAGCCAACCACTCGCCCTGATCGACATACTTCGGCAGAACCACGATGGTCGAGAAACTTCCTTTCACCAACTGACTGGTAACGAAGGGTTTGCAAAGAAATAGCGGCTTCGTAGCGACTCGTGTAGAACCAGAAGTATTTGGCAAGAGCCCGCCCGACGGAGGTCCTCCTTGTCCTGCGCCCCCGCCATTGAATCCAGAGCCACCGCCGTTGCCGGGGGTCTGTTGTTGCGGTGAGGATGGCTGCTTGTTACCAGGTCTCCGGAACCGACTAAACATTGCGTTAATTGAATTCATGCTTGAGTCGATGTTTTGCAGATGCGATGCAGGAGAAGGCGGAGGCTGAGAAAGGGGCGTTGTGGGAGAAGGGGCGGGAATGTCGATCAAGGAGGGTACAAATAATGGGAAGGGGGCTTGAAACAACAACGGGATAAGGAGACGGAAGCAATTACGAACCCAAACAGGTGGGATGCCATTTGGCTGGCGAGAAGATTTCCTTTGTCTGGGACGGACTGAGTCGAGACACAAACAACAATAGTAGCAGCTGTGACCTAGTGACAAGATTGACTGTTCGATCGACGGACGGGAACGAGCCGTGACCAGGAAGAAAGTAAGGGCGAGTACTTGTGAATTCGATGGAGTGGATTTAAAGCTTGGTGATCTCTGGAATTCGATAGAGGAGAGGAGAAGAGATCCACTCAACGGAAAGAAGTTGTCGAGAGAGTCTGTCAGTTCAGTCGCTGGCCGTTCTAGGAGTTGCTATCGTATCCGGCTAGAGCACCACGGCGGTTTGAGGTTGAGTGGGGCGAGACCTGTGAGATATGACATGGGTGGTTGGCGAAATGTGGCTAGAAGGGATTTTTGTGGCGGTGCAGGTTAAAGAGCCGCACAACTCCTCACTCACGCTCATGCTAAACGATGTCGAGTGCTAACATCCAACAAAGTTGGAAATGGCAATCCCAACCTCAATTGCATTTATTCACAGCCAACTAATAGTAGAAGCCACTAGCATAAGTTATTTGCAACTTTATTTGATCGCAGCTAATATTGCTATTACTATAATGGAGATCCAGACAGGAGCGTATCTCGGTACGCTGCTTCACAGACAAGACTCTCCTCTGTCGGAATGAAGGGATCATTTTGAAAGGACATGATCTAAACCGCCATATGCATTACAGATCACACAACAACCTGATATATAAATACTCTCTATATATATGCACTATGATTGATGCTCTAATCCCTCCTAAACTCAAACCTCCCATCCTATTTCCGCCCACCGCATTATTATATCACTCTCTCTTGACCTCCTAAGTTGCAGCGAGGAACCTCTAAGTAACTACTCTGGAGCAGGAAAAGACTCTTAAGCCTATTTGAGAAAGGGGAAGATCCGACAACTTTGCGCGCGATTCTGCTGCGCACAGAAGCAACTGACGCCAGCCGCAGCTGAACAAAAGACTCGCTTCTCGAGCACCGCAAGCACCAGTACAAGTGTAGCTTTGTAGTCAACCATCCGCCCACCCACCTACAGCCCTACAATGGTCAGTTCACCGTGAATGACCTAGAGAGTCTTTCAGTTCCAAACCTACAAATCCTGTCTCACGACTGTTGGGGTATTCCACTGCGATAATATCATATGAAACCCTGGAGGGCAATAACGAGGAATTTCAAGAAGGGTGTCGACTAAGTGGGGCAAGCAGGTTTAAGGAATGGGGGCAGCTAACAAATAAATCTTTCTTTGGAAGGGAACCGGAAGGCGGTCCGGATTGGTAAGGCTGTTTAGGGTGAACCGGGTAGGGATCCGAATGGGAAGCCACCGAAAGGTGGAGGAACATTGGGCGGTCTTTATCGCGGGAGGACGGGAAAGTGGAGGTTGCAAAGAGTACGGCTTTCACAACTTTGCCAAGGGGCTGAAAACCCTGAGGAAGCGATTGGAATTTTGGGGGGGCGGTGGAAGAAATATCTGTATGTCATGGCCGCAAGCGGCCGAATACATTATGATTACAAACAAACGCCGGCCACAGCAAATTGGCGGAGACGAGTATTCATACATAGCAGAAATTCGCCGAGCAGGACAAGCGCAGCCGCGTTTCTATAGGAAGTGGAGTACTTTCCGTTCATCTCCCTCCAGTTAAGGCACGGCTTACTGGGGTCGGCGCGGCTTCTCTACTAGCGCTAGGGCGGCACAAACTTTGCTCTGAACGGGAGATCGGCTGGTAGTCAACATTGATGCACTGCCATTGAAGATGAGCTCGTTTTCCGTGAGGAACAGGTAGCGGCTATCCCTAGCGACGAACGTCCGTAGCAAAGTTGCAGTGGTGGGACCACACTTCCATCACTTTACATTGGCTTTCCGATAGTTAATCCACCGGAAATGAAAGGTATTCGTTGGGCCGGTTCACGATGCAGTAGAAGGATTCATCCTTTTTTTGTCGTTATGTACCACCCTTCTGGCCATATATATTCGTCCATTTCGTCCGCGAGTGATTTGGACGGAGAAGATTTATGTTTGGTATTCACTTTGTATCTGACAAGGTGAAAGCTGTTGGGAATCTTGGGATCTGACTAAACCTTCGCGATCGATCCGGAAATCGGCTGTAACCCAGCGAAAAAAATCAAATCTGCAAGGTGTCGAGTAAATAGGGGTGGGTGGGAGGAGACGCGTCGGCGAATAGCATCGAGAAGGAAGTTGAGATAGGTATCATGTCATCTTGTCATCTCGCAATCTCATGTTCAGAACTCTATGTGAACCAGGTTGCATTTTCACTGTAGGAGAGTGGAAGAGGTATCGGTACTCGAGTATTTCTCTTTTGTCGCTAAAAGGTTAGCCTCGCGAGTAGCTACAAGTTGGGAGCCGGTAAAACGGAAACTTTGAAGAATACCGTTGCGTGTCCTCTTCCAGCCAATGGGACGCGGCTCCATCTTCCAAGAAGCAGGCTGAGTGGCTGCGGCGACAGGGTTGTACTGATGAACGAGGAGCTCTTAGACTTACTTGCAACTAACCCGAGAAGTTCCAAGAAGAAGACACGGTAACGGTCCAGCTACTCCTACAACTGCTGCTGATCCTCTTCTCTTTCTCATTCTTATCCGCTACAATTCACTCCCCTTCACTATCGTCTGTCGTTAAATCACATCATCGTCATCTCATCGAATCATTCCTCATCCCTTCCTTCCTCTAAGATCCGTTGAACGCGATAACCACCTCTGTACTCAACTAACTCGTCCACCCACTGATCACCCCGACCAACATTCACAGCACACAGCACAACCTTGTGTCTTTCCCTGCTGCACCCAACGGCACCAACCAACTCGAGTGGATCCGCTTCCCAACTCCACCAACGTCGGTGGCTGCCATTAAGGGGCTGAGCTCTAAGGTATTGCGGACCGTATGTACTTTCCACGTTATTCTCCCTCACTGACCGCGCCGAAGCTTTACCGCCTTCTTTATTCTCTCCACTCTTCAACTCAAGTGTCCTTGTTCGCATCCTCCTTGACGAATCTCTAAGCGTCAGATTGGTGGTCTAGCTGAGGAGCTAATATGGCCATCATGGGTCCGATTCTGTCTTGGGCAGTATTCCTATCCGTTATCGGGGCGATCTACTACGTCAGCCAACGTAAGACACCGACTCCAGGAGGAAAAAAACATGTACCATTACAAGAAAAGCCAAAGTCCGTCTTTGTAAGCACGCTGGGGAGTGGGGCAGAAACTGGCGATGTCAAAAAGAAAACGAAGAAGAAGGCGAAGAAGAGCACTACTACAGCGAAGGAGGTGGTCTCAACCGACGATAGTGGAAACAAGTCTGACGATGATGTCGCTCAGGAGGTGGATTTGCGAGATGTTGCAAGGAGACTGAAGGCAGGAGATGGCCCAAAGTTCGGTGCTTCCCGCAAGGGCGGTAACCTTGCCCCGTCTCCTTATGCAGCTTCCCAGACCTCATCTGCCGGAGCCGATGGAGATATCGATGAAGAGGAAGTTACCCCCCTTACCCAGTCCGACTACCTCCCGAAGTCGAGCTCGACCGATCCTAGCGACATGCTCGAGACCCCTACCGGTGGACCTGGCGTTCTTAGAATCAGCGCACCCACCCAGCTCCCCCGGGGACAAAAGAAGAAAACCGTTGCTTCGACCCCTGAGGCCGGGGTTCACGTAAACAAGAACGCCAAGAAGAAGGAAAAAAAGAAGGCTGAAAGGGAGATGGAGCGAGCGGACCAACAAGCCAGGTTCGAGCAGCACCGGAAAGCCATGAGGGCCGAGGAAGCTGCCCAGCAGAAGAACAGACCTAACCAGGCTCACGCAGCCGCAGAGTCCGCCTGGACCCAGGTAGGGGCCAAGAAGGCTCCTGTCGCTCCCGCTGTACCCTCCGCACCCTCTGCACCCTCCGCACCTGCAAGCCCCGCATTGCTCGACACCTTCACTCCTGACAGTGATAATGAGAAAATACAGCAGAGTACTACCCTCGGTGATTCCTGGGAATCCATCCCTCGTGGCGTCATGGTTCCCGAGCCAGAGTGGAACCAAGTCAAGAAGAAGACTCGCGGCGCTAAGAAGGCAGAGGATACAGACGCAGGGAAGAGCAGCGACGAAGCTTCCAGGCCTAAGCCCGTCCCCACTCCCGAGCCCATGAAGCAGCCGAAGGCTACCAAGCCAGTTGTTCAAAAGAAGGCATCGAATAATAACTTTGGTGTTCTGGACACCACAAGTGATACTCGGACCACCTCGGGGTCGGATTGGGCTGAGGTTGATAATGAAAATTGGACTGTGCACCCGGAATCTTCGGATATTGGGTCCTAGTTTTTCTTTGTCTGCCCGGTGGCGTCTTTTCACTTCTTTACTTAGCGTTCCTTTTGTGTGCTTTCTTTCTAACTTATGTCACTACAAAATTGTCTAGGTTTTGGTCTGTAACATTGGCAGCTTTCAATACGCGGTGTGGTGGGCGGTGTAGGAAGAGATGATGGGAAGAGTGGGTGGGGTGTAATGAGGAGGCAGACACTGTACCAAATCGTTTTTTGAAATGTTGTGTTATGTTGTGTTTTTCTTCCTTCTAGTTGTTTTACTTCCAATTCCTCGACCCCCGTTTCCCTTTCAGTGGATTTTGTATGTGTATGGTTGGTTAGTCTGCGCGATGGCTACTTTGTTCGGTAGGGGGGGACAGGATACAATAAAAAGCCGAAATGTTTATGTCGAGTGCCGTGTGAAGTGTTGTGATTTGTGTGATAGGTGTTTGACAAGCAGTTTATCTCTACCTCTCTTCATCGCCCTTGAGCTGCTGACGGATAGAACGCAAAACACCGCCGCCGCCGCCGCCCGGCAGCAGTTGTACGTGCAGGAAACCTTAAGTTGCGGTGATAATGATGGCTATAATCCAACGATTACATACCTACTCCGCACAACTTAGGCAGCGAGATATAGCGTATGAATGTGTTGACGTAAGGCATTTACGGGTTGGGGGTTATCTTCAACGGCATGGATGCGTCTCATGATACCTACTATCTCACTTCTGGCGTGGAAGACGTGCCCCCAGGCCAAAAAAACAAATCAGTATGTCAATCCCGCAAAATTCACAAGTACCGGCTGTCCGTAAGTTCTAGTTGAAAGCATTGTGTTTTAATGGCGGAGCTCTCCATAATCCGTGGCGTGCTCACAAGGGATGGCCACCTATAATCGTGGAGAAGTAGAATATCTGAGGATTGAGCAATGCATCAAGAATAAACTACCTCCTAGTCCCAACGCTTTTGCTGTTTCTATGTTCCCCCCACCATTCTACCCCTACCTAACGTTTGTTGAAGTACACGGCTTGGTACGGCGGATATCCTATATACTGACCCGACGCAAGCTTTGCCCAGAGTGAACTTCTTGGTGCATATTGGCATGGAAATGACTTCTTGATCCCTGAAAGGTCATTTGATTCTCTATCATCCAGCACCAAGAAATTGCCATCCGCGAGTGAGGGTTTGTAAAGGCCTAGCATCCAACACTAGCACGGACCACTTCCGAGTCGCTCGGGATTGTATCGAAAATCACCACGTGACATTTGAAATGCTTAATACAAGGTAGGGCTTCGGCTTTTCGCGGTCGGCTTCCTCTAGCTCAGCGTGAGCTTCACGATGAAAGTGGAACTTGGCTTCCGTGCCGATTCCCGCAAACAGCCAACCCCGCGATGACGCATTGTTCTTGCCTCTGGTCCTTAGCACGGAGCTAGAACGAAGTGAGTATATAAAGATCAGATACAAAATATGCTAGTAAATAGCTCAAGCCCTAGGCAATCCACAACTTCATACGTGCTAGGTGCGTATCTGCTGGCGTATTATTCCCACTTGATATAAATTTCATCAGTTAACCATCTCTACAAAAAGCAGCATTGTACTGGTAAACATTACCTGACAGCCATGCCGGACTCTCCAATCCGCACCATTGACGAACTTGTCCAAACTCGAGCCATAACGCATCCAAATATCCCTATCCTGTCGTACCCTAACGACGGTCATAACTATGTAGACCATACTGCCTCTGAGCTTAATTCAATGACCCAACGAGTTGCGTAAAGATATATTTAAATCCTGCCGAAACTACGGAAAACATCCGATGATCCTCGTTTGATTGTTGCGGTTTTGGGCGCCACAAGTATCGAATATATTATCACCTATCTTGCTCTTCAACGACTAGGCTTAACTTGCTTGTTTCTTTCGACAAGACTTGTTGTCCCTGCATATCTCTATCTACTGGAAGCGACAGGTGTTCGATTATTCTTGTGCAACCTGGGTATCAAATGATCATGGATCAAACCCGAGAACTCAAGCATGGGGCCTTGGATATTTTGCCCATGGTTGACATTTGCTACATTATAACCTCACAACCAGAAGATTTGGAACCCCTCCAATCGAATATTGATCCTGAGGAGACAGATGAGATAGGATGGATAATCCACTCTAGCGGAAGCGTATGCACCAGAGCTAAGAGATATAGCCTAGCATGTTAATTTCTTGCAGACGGGATTGCCGAAACCAATTGGACAAACTCACAGAGCATGTCTCGCGGCCGTCTCAGCCATAAATATTTTGTACCAAGAATTGGTGACTCTGCCGCTATTTCATATTTTTGGCCTCTATACTTTTGTCAACGGCCTTATCGTTGGCCAGAAAGTTTCCTTTTGCAACGGAGACCTCCCTATAACTGGACTAAGCGTTCTTGAAGCTATTGAAGCCACTTCATCGGAAGTGCTTTTCACCGTACCTTATGTCATAAAACTCCTTGCCGAAACTAACGGTGCTATAACAAAGCTTAGGGAGCTGAAAGAAATCGTATACGGAGGAGCCAGTTGCCCAGAAAGTTTGGGGGATAATCTTGTTAGCGAGGGTGTGAAATTGGGAAACTATTACGGAAGTACCGAAGGCGGATTTCTCATGAAATACTCAAAGGAAAATTGGAACTGGCTTCAGGTTATTCCAGCTGCAGTACCTCACGTACATTGGGAGCCTGAAGGTGGCGGACTTTATCAACCTGTCGTTCTCCCAGGCTGGGAAGCATTGGTTACTTCCAACCGCCCTGATGGAAGTTTTGCTACTAGAGATCTCTTCCTGAGGAATCCGATGAACCCTAACGTGTACAAGTACATGGACCGAGTCGACGATATAATTGTTTCTCGAATAGCGAGAAGACAAGTCCAATTCCGCTCGAGAATGCTATCCGAAGAAGCCGCTATGTTACTGAGGCAGTCGTATTTGGAGCTGGAAAGTCTACACTGGGGTTGATCGTAATAGCTTCGGACTATACCACCGGGATGACTTGAGAAGAAATAATTTCAAGCATTTGGCCTGATGTAAAAAAAGGAAATTTGTTGGTCCCTGCCTATGCCAAAATCCGCCCATTGTCAAGAGACCGGGCACCGAATTCCCCAGGACCGACAAAGGAACCGCGTAAGTTACCCCAGGTTCTCATAGGAAGATGTCGTGGCTTATTGATATATTTCATAGAGTCCGCGCCGCATTTCTCAAAACCTTTGGCCATGATATTCAATCATACTACGACAGCATCGAGCGCAATGAAGCCCAGTCAGGTAAATATCTCTCCGAAGCCGAGATCCATCAGCTTATTCGTGATACCGTCTCAAATGCTCTTCAGATGGAAGATGATAGCATTCTGAAGAATGTCACCGATTTCTTTTCTTTGGGGCTGGACTCCTTGACGGCAATTAGCATACGCAGAAAGCTTGGACAGGAAATCGAAACAGACGGCAAAGTTTTGAATTCTAACATCGTGTTCGAGAATCCCAATGTAAACGCTCTTACACACTATTCATTCAGCCTGAGGAGTAGCGCCGTAAAAAAGGAGCGCTCAGCAGAAGTCATCATGCAGAATTTAGTCGAAAAATACTCCATATTCAAGACCCATGTCCCTGGAAGTGTTGTGGTGGACGGAGAATACGTTGTTCTCACCGGGTCCACTGGTTTACTAGGAGCTCATATTCTATCTACACTCATCCAACGCCCCGCCGTCCACAAGGTCTACTGTTTTGTCCGAGCCAACAGCCTGGACGCCGGCTCCCTGCGTGTTCTTGACGCACTTCACAAAGCACTCTACCTCCACCGTCTTACAGAGCAACAAAAGCACAAGACCATCGCTCTTCCTGCAGACCTGGGCCAAGAATCCTTTGGTCTTCCAACACGGACCATCCACCAGATCACCTGCGAAACCACTACCATTATCCACAGCGCATGGGGCGTCAACTTCAACATGGATGTCACCAGTTTCGAACAGCAATACATCCGAGGTTCCTGGAACCTGATCAACCTTGCCTTTCCTCGTCACACGCCAATATCCCCACCTTCAACTTCATCTCCTCCGTCAGCACGGCAATGGCAATGGACACCCCAACCATCCCAGAAGTCCTTCCAAAGTTTTCAGACGTAATGCCAATGGGATATGCACACTCCAAGCTCGTGACGGAGTACATCTGCCACGCCGCAACTGCAAAAGCTGATATTGCAGCGCGTGTACTCCGTATCGGTCAGATCGTTGGTGACACACATTTCGGTATGTGGAACGCAATCGAAGCAATTCCTCTCACTATCCAGTCTGCAACCACAATTGGCGCCCTCCCGGTAATCTCAAACGGTGACAAGGAAGTCTCTTGGCTCCTAGTTGACACTACTGCGGATACCGTCGTTGACCTCTCGCTGCTAGACAAGAGGCTCAACGGGTATATGCCGCCACACGGTGCGGTCTTTCACGTCTGCCATCCAAGGGCCCTGCGGTGGAACCGCGACGTTCTTACTGCGCTTAAGCACGCGGGGTTGGAATTTGAGGCGGTGGACCAGCGGGAGTGGGTTAAGCGCCTTGAAGCATTGGAGCAAGATGGGGAGAAGAATCCTCCGATCAAATTATTGGATTTATTTAGGAGGAAGTATAGCAGGGGTGAAACCACTACTGAGCCTTATTTTGAGACGAAGGAGAACTGCAAGTTTTCGCCGAGTTTGAGGGATGCTAAGGATGTTGATGCGGAGCTTATTGGGCAGTTTTTGAGATACTGGAGGGAGAAGTGTTGGTGATTGTATTTTTTCGCTATGTAGCTTGTTTCGTACCTAGAATCAAGTGGTTGTGACTCATAATACTTTTTCTAGCTAGTACGTGCACACCGGAGCCTAGGATGTTAGTATGTGAGCTGCTCAGGAGGATCATATGGAAAGCACTTGAGGGTTCACCTTGCACAAGCGTATAAATTTAGTCAATATACGGAGCTAAATGATAGTGCCAGAAGGTCTGATGGAATGTTTCGTTTGTGCCTCAGCTCGGGCTGCACTTGTAAACGGATTTCTAGAGCTATGATGAATTCAGTTCTACAGCTGAAGCCCTGTCTTCCCAGACGGCCTAGATATCCTGAAGAGCTACAGCCCGATCTCCCGCCCACTAGACAATGGGAACGGCGTGATTTTCATTAATCGCCTGTCAACCACGGCCTCTATCATACTCAGTGACAAGCCAGTAAATCTAGCACTTTTCACCGGTTTGTGAGATAATCGAGTCGATGAAGTAGCCATCTCAAACGCCAGAAGGAGCAGCAATATACCTAGCGAGTAGGACGAAAGGCTGGGAAAGGAGCAGGTCATTCAGAGGATATTAGCCACCCATAGTGGGAAAGATAGGGTCAGTTATTGTCTGGAATACTGCCCTTAAAAAATGATTGTTTACCAGGCAGTGGTTGGTTTGCGCGAGCGAGTAAACTTCGCTACAATATCATGCTAGAAACTCAATAGTAATAATAGAGTACCATCAATTAGAAAAGACTGAAACCCATCCACTTTCAGAACACGCAGATAACCAAAATCAACTAAAAACCTTCCCTATTACTTCTTGAAGAAGAAGAGGCATCATACAACGCCTTCTATTCGTGACGTCTCAACCCCCATTTCACTTTTCTTTATCTGGTGGTAGTAGGTCCAATGAATGTCTAGCAAAATTAGCATTTAACTTCAGATAAGTGTTATACGATAACTGTGGTTGTGTACCTTGAGATTCCTCTCCAGTAGAGAGATGATATTCACGTGAACTTCGTTCTTGTATTGGAGGTTATCCAAACTCTTTGTTACGGTCTCGTCGGGGAGACTCAAGCCATTAATGCAGCGCTGTACAGCAAGACCATAATCCTCTTGCTCGGTTCTGAATACTTCGCCAATGCGCTGGGTGGCTGTAATGTAGTCGGGATTGTCGCACAGCTGATGGGGTTGATTTCCGACCACAGGGGAGATCCTGTCGACGTCACCTTGGTCCCAAGAAGGGTCTCGAAGGTCCTCAATACAAGATTGAAGAGAAAGCTCAATCAGAATGATACCAAGCGAGAATAGATTCTTATCGTAGTCTGCAACGGGTGACTTATTAGTATTGGATGCACTTGAGCCTTGCTGAGACCCAAAAGTCCGACAAACAAAAGGTTTATCAAGCAATGGTTCCCAAATTAAAATCTTTCCACCACCCACTACCTGACGCTCGACAGCCTTCTGGAGGACGAAGATGTCTTGCTTTCCCCAACTCCCACCCGGCCCACCCAACCATTCAGTGGTATGGAGCTGCATCATGGACGAGGCCAGTTCTACTCCTAGCCGTAGCCGAACTTCTTTATCTCTGAGAACTCCTAGCTTGATTAAAGTCTCAAGCGATACTACCTCCATTTTGTTGAGAGAGAACATAATAGCTTTACGCGGACATAGACACTGCCAAGATCTGTTGCCCTCCCCAAGTATTGTCCCCAATGAGCGATCTGAGGCCCGATTCTCTACCCGATCGCCTGCCCGTGAAATCGTCAAGCATAAGTCCATAATTACGGGCGAATGGTTGGTACGTAGCTGTGTCTGGGGATCTGGACTGCTCGTTGGAGGGAAACTACTCGCTAAAGGGATGTCAAATCTCACTTTTTTCTGTGGCCTGAAAGCTGATTTTAGCGATATCATGCAAAAAGGGAATTAGATTTATTTGGGGCTCTCACTCTGTGCTACTTTGCGAGTTGCTTACTCCTGATGACGAATCCGCCGTTATGTTCTTCCAGGTTTCGGACAAAAAAGCGACCAGGGTTTTCATTCCGCCCTTCACCGGAGTAATTGCCGCAATGTTGTCTTGCTTGCCAGTGGTACCAGTAGGCCCGGATTGTGCCCGGTAAACTGCCTCGACTGGTTCAAATTCCACTTCCCGCCAGTTCCACGGCACAGAATGACTCTGAGTCTTGGTATCAAACGAGAACAACACGTTAAATCTTATGGGATGTGATTTTCCGATCATGTCAGCCGGAACACGGACAAGCTGGAGGTTTACATTATGGAATGCTAAACATCGGCAGAGACGAGTCGCTTGAAACCTATCGTGAAAGATGGAATGAAGATTGATTGCGTGGTCCCGGATGCGGAGATAATCCTTCGCAATGGTGACTTGTCGGGATAATCTCCGGATTGAGGTAGGTAACTGCAGTGCAAGTCGTTCAAGGCGAATGTTGATTCTGGATATCTCCTTCAGCGATTCATTCCTTTCAAGGACGAGCTTGATTTGTTTCCATTGATTTCTCCGGGCGGTTTTGTCAAGTAATTCGGGCTATCATGAACAATTAGGATGGAGTCCGGAGAATAGGTTAGAATAGATACCTTCATGTTCTCGTCGAGTTTAAGCTTGGTTCTTAGCTCTTTGACGGTGGAACTTAGATGCTTCACCATGTCAATAAAAACACTAGCATTCTCTGCTCCCCAACACGCCTCAAGATCCACTATGAATTGATCGTCCCAACTCTCACTACTCATTAAAAGAGTCACTTCGGATGGCGAAAAAACCCCAGCGAGAACGTTTGTACAGGTGTTGTGGAACAAAACACTCTCTGCCTTCAGGTCCCTAATCAAGCACCTCAAGCCCAGTTTCCACTGCCACAAATTCTTGATTTTCTGGGATCCGTCGAGATAGACATTCAGCCCTTGGACTACTACCGGAAATATCGCTAATGCTAGCCCCGCTGCTTCGGTCATTGTAGTAATCGGTGCTGATTAGGTACTGCTTCTCCGAAGTTCGACCGTGGGTTGTGTTTGAGTTTGCAACTGAAGAGGTGAGGCTGCTGGCGAGGTCTGCTGCGTGGCAGCTGTGGACCCCGCGCCAGCTCGAAAAACAGCACGATTATCCATACATACCGCTTCTTATGCAATATGCATGTGGGCCATTGGCTGGAAAAAAACTGTCGAAGGGAATGACTGTCGTCTGCAGTGGTGTAACGCAACTGCATGATGTCGCAGCATTATATAAGCTTCACTGGTACCCCTCTCGGTCTTCTATTCCATCTCCTCGTGCCATCAATTCAAATATATTCCTGCACTCACCCGATAACCGGTTTATCATGATTTATAACTTTGGTCGCCAGTCCGAGGCATCGATTGCCTCGTTGCATCACAACTGCCAGCTTTCCTTTGAGCGACTGTCCAACTTGCTAGGAGACAATGGGATTTCAGAAGGTTTCCGCAACGACAGAGGGAGATACCGTGTTTGGGCAGGAAATGCCGGGGCACATCGGATCGGCAGAGTATCTTTGGATCACCGGCTCAGGGAAGCGCCAAACATGAAGCATATGGTTATCGAGCTTCTTGCAGACCTTAATCAGGCACTTAACGATGGTACTTCTCACGCAAGCGCTTCCTTAGTATTTGTGAGACTGACGCCAGTCTAGCTATCGGTATTGGATCTGGAGAAACACCTCTTCATGGTTGTGAATCATACTCGTCGGATTCCTCGGATTCCTCATTAGAAAAAGAACCTACGTCGGGAAAACCTAACCCATCCGACGTCCTAGAGAGTTGCGTGCAAGATATCAACCACATCATTACTTGCCTCTACAAGTTTTCGATCGCTATCCGGAATCCCGCACCCAGTGACAAGCTCCAAAAATGCTCGAAGATCGATGTCTCTTATTTCGAGTATTTCGATCAGCAGCACGTGGTGGCAAAGTTCCCTGACGCAGCGGTATTTTTAATAGAACGTTTGGGCAGAGCAAATACTAGGCGTCGTCAACTTCTGAAGTACTACGAGAGGCATCATAAAAAAATTGCAGCCCATTATGAACTTCGACCGTCCAATAAGTCTGCCGCAGACGATCTGAGACGGTCACCGGAAGTAGTCGCCGGCGCTGAAGGCGAACAGGGTGAACCCAGCCAGTATCCCAGAGGAAATGAGAACCTTGACATTTCCATAAAGGCTCCTGACACCATCGCTGACACTACTACCATCACCGACACCACTGTCTCAACAGTCTATGTGCCAGGAGAAAAAGATAACACATATTTGCGCTCGTATACGAGTCGCTCACAAACTTCTTATAACCCATCCGAAGCTAGTGGCCCCGAGATTCTCCGTGTACCGCCTCTTCCAAACAGGGATATCCATGAACCGTTTGAATGCCCCTATTGTTATTCCATAATAACTGTTACTGGAGAGGCTTCTTGGGCGTAAGTAGATTCTTGCATTCCTCTTATTACCTTGCCATATCACCGGCCTCGAAGTGGCGAACTACTATGTGGTCACGAGAGTAATATTGAGATTCTGTTCTAGTTGCTAATTGTGGTGTACAGGAGACACGTTTTCGAAGATGTCAAGCCGTATGTCTGCACATTCAAAGATTGTCCAAAGAAAAATCACCTATTCGGCAGCCGGCATGAGTGGTTTGAACACGAACAGGAGATCCACCGAAAAGAGCCATACTGCAAATCCTGCAACGAGATCTTTGTTTCTAGTTCAGATTTCAGAATGCACTTGAGACAGGCACATCCTGGCTTGCAGACTTCCATGAGCAGGTGCGAGCGAATAATACAATCGGAACAGCCATGCCCTCTATGTCCCGCCAACTACCTTCCCGGGCGCCTCCAGAGACATTTGGGGCGACACATGCAACAAATTGCGTTGTTTGTCCTGAGGCCAAGTCAGAATGAAGCAAAAGATTCGAATTCTAACGGAGCACAAATCGATGATTCAGACAATGAAAACCGAGGGTCTGGAGTAGGGAGCGAGCTAGATTTCGATTCGAACCCCCCAGAAAGCGCTAGGGGTGACCTGGACGAAGAAACTGAGTACGAACGAGCAGGGAACGAAGGAACCGGCCTGGAACTACCAGCAGTCACAAACGATGACAAGCAAGCCAAACAAGGCGAAAGCAACTATAACGTGACGCCCGCGGAAGAACCACGGAGTGAGACCGAGAAACTACGAGATGAAGTATTTGTCATGAAAAGACGATTCGGCCCATGGGATCCGAGGACCTTGGCCAGCATGGAGACTCTCGCAGGGTCGTTTTATAGCCAGAGGCGGTTGCGCGAAGCTGAGGAGTTGTATGTGCAGGTATTAAGCGGGAGAAGGCGAATCTTCGGTGAAAATGATGTGGCCACTATCGTATGCATGGACACTCTGGCATCGACACTTGCTAAACAACGGCGGTGGAGCGAAGCCGAGAGACTGTGGGTGGAAGTGCTGGAAAAGTGGAAGAGAGTGCTCGGTGAAGAGGATCCGGCAACTCTGCGGAGCATGTACAACCTTGCATCGGTAATCAAGAAACAGAGGCGGTGGGGTGAGGCCGAGAAACTGTTTAGGCAAGTATTGGAGAAGAAATGTAGTGCGTTTGGCGAAGACCATCCAGATACCATGATGGGAATGCACAACCTCGCATCAACGTTTTATGGACAGCAACGATGGAGCGAAGCTGCGCAGTTATATGGGCATGTACTGGAGAAGAGAAAGCGAATCCTCGGCGAAGACCATTCGGATACCTTGCTGAGCATGCACTATCTCGCATCAACGTTTTATAAACAGGAGCGATGGAGCAAGGCTGAAGAGTTGAACACTCGGGTACTGGAAAGGAGGATTCGAATTCTCGGCGAAGACCATTTGGACACCTTGCTAAGCATGAATGATCTCGCATCAACATTTTGTAAACTGGGGCGATGGAGCGAGGCTGAGGAGCTTAACACGCGGGTACTGGAAAAAAGGAAGCGAATCCTCGGTGAAAATCATCTGGATACCTTGTGGTGCAGGAACAACATCGCGTTCATAGTCAAGTCACGGGGTCGAGTAGACGAAGCAATCATGGAAATGACCGAGCTGGTAGCCCTTAGTAGCCATATACTTGGAGCAGATCATCCATTTACAAAAGATTTGACTACAAATTTGGCGGAGTGGAAAGATGAGGTGAAGTTAGTTCCGGGGGTTGTAGAGGGCAATCAGGACTAAGGAGGGGCCAACTTAGAGTCAGCGGGAGGACATCATGTCAAACTCTGGTGATTGCTACACACCTCGTTTTTTCACTGGATGAGTGACTGAGCGAGACAAGATAGAGAGAGCTGAACCACACAGAAGACTATTTATTATGTGCCAAAACCGAATCAAGAAAACGGGATTTCCATTTATATCTTTCGAAGACACAAACGCGTGCGATGAATCCATAAACACTGCGCGGGTTGACGTATTCTCGTTAGAGGATATAAAGGTAGCTCAAATTGGTCCTAATAATGACACTCCGCCGAAATACCTGCCAAAAGCTATCCCATGAAACCCGACAACTCTCGGTACCCCGCAATTGCGCATAGCTAGTATCTGGGCCGAGTGAAAAGCCGCACAATCATGTCTAAGTGGTGATTTAAAGAGGACTCTGTGTAAAGAGAGGCTATTAAAAAGTACGCCCCATCTAGTAGACTGTACGACCATGGTCCCGCTCTTATAATCAAACCTCTTGCCGAGCGAGGTCTGTCATACGGCTTTCGACCGCACCAGGACCCGCCCCTCAGATATCGAAGACCACATACTACTCTGCAACCTAGGCTTCGCATGACATCTAACCGACCATGCTATCATAACTCACTTCCTATTGCGCGGTATCCTCCACACAATTATCGCTATTCTCCTACTATAAATGCTGCTTGCTCTACGGATGGCATGTTGTCGAACCGATCGCGTCTAAGGTCTCGGCATTCATCATATTTCTTCGTTGTTTGGGGCAGGCCTGAGGCAATAAAACACCCGAATTCACCTTGAGCATTTCTATTCCAACCCCTTATGTCCAACTAACTGGGTAACTAAACCACGCGAGGTCCAGACCGTGGGCATAAGATTTAAACTACTAACTACACCAAATCAAAAATTATAAATTTGTCATATGTACGTACTCATTTGCATAGGTGAGAGGGGTAAAGCTCGAGTACTGGGACCATCCGACACACCAGCTTATTTTGACTACGGTAATATGATGGTGCGGCTTAAGCTTCTTAAGCGTGACTTTATTCCTGGAATTATATGTAAGTTATCGCTTGTTCGATAATACCCGTTGAAGCTCGACTCAAAAACCATCCACACATGCTTCCCAATCCACTCTTTATAAAATCCACACAGCCAACCCAGAACCCAATATCAAAACAAACGCCGTAGAAAAAATCACATCTAACCATGCCTGCATCACCATCAACACCTCACCTCCACACCTCCAGCTCTAGTGATATACTTAACGCCTTTATACGGCTTTACACTCTCGCCGATACCTCGTCCACCCACAATCTTTAAGCTCTCAACCCTGACCCCACTCGCCAACCAGCCCTTCACCGAAAACCCAACAATTGCACACCTAGGCATCGCCATTTCTATCCTCCGTTTCCTCGCCACGGCCGCTTTATTCCCTCCGCTGCTGCTACCGCCTTCTTCGGATCCATCACCGTCATCATCCTCATCATCGGCGTCGTAGCCGCGGATTTGCACCCCAGTCCTAAAGGTTGCGGTTGACGACGGCGCTGAGCCGGACCCGGTGGTGGGGATCTTCCAGACGATTTCTCTATTCTCGTGGTGGAATTCTCCCCTGCTACATCGCGTCGCTACGAGAGTTTTAACTATTGGCGGTAAAGGAATAGTGATGGTGACCTCCTCCACTGACGGTGCGTTGCTGCTCCCCCCGAATGCGGGGCTCCTTGTACTCCCACTCCTGCTCCCAAACGCCGGTGAACTACCATTTCCTGAAGTAGGCGTGAGCGATGTTGTTGATATCAAGACGCGCACCTCAAACTCATCACCCTCATGGCCCACCGCTGTCTTCATCTCCACTTGCACCGGCAGCTGCAGTGGCGTTTTCTGCGTCGGTAATAGATCAACCTCGTAGCTCGCGAGTATAAATTTCCCGTCGGGGGGTACAAAAGAGAGTTCTCCGGGGCGATCGCGCCAGCGGCTAAGACGCACGCAGGGGTGGAAAACTGGGTATGAAATAACACTGGTCGGGGCGGCGCCAAGTTGCTGTTTATGAGAATTTGGAGCTTGGAGGGTAAGGAGGAGGTCGGGAACGCCGGAAAGTTTCGAGTTGAAGGCTATGGTACCGTTTGAGCGCGCACTAAGGGGGCGGCCGCTCGGGGCAATAGTGGCAGTGACGAGCTCGAGAATATCGACGTAAAGTTCGTTGTTAGTGTGTTTTACGTTTGCGCGGCGCCATGGGGTGGTGGGAATCGCATTTGAAGGGGTGAGGGAGGAGAGTGTATTGCTTTGGGTGGCTGTTAGTGCATGGAAGGGTTCTCACAACTATTAGGGACGCACCTGGGGAGGCCAGTGACGCTCCCGAATAGCTTGCCGATTATGCTCGGAGGGAGAACAACGTCTCGGAGCGCATTAGGTTCGGTAGTAAAAGGAAATCCATCATCAGCCATCTCGTATAGCAGTTGCGCAACGATATCGTAATTTGACTCAATCTTTGCGGTCAGCAGCGGCGCGCCAAGGTAGTCTTCCAGCACATCGACCGTGCGGTGGAGAAACTCTAGGACCAGCAATGGCTCGATCTCTGAGGTAGCGGGAGAAAGTAAGAGGAGGTTGCTATGGATCAGGCTGAAGAGGAGTGTTGGAGGTGCTGTGGTCGGGATGTAGATAAGGGATGGACGAGGAAGCGGATGAGCATTGTAGTGGGCGAGGAGAGATGTGGGAGCGGTGGGAGGTCTGGAACGCCATTCGTGCTGCAGTATTATGGTGGCAGTAGGCGCAAAGCGGTCGAAGACGTAGAGAGCGTCGATGGCGCTCATGGTGGTGAGTTATATGTAGTGTGGGCGGTTGGGAGTTCGCAGGTGGGGATGCTTGTGTGGTGACGTCTTTGCGGCTTAGCTGCCGCGGCTCAACGTTTAGTTAGTTCTCAAATGTCTCCCACAATTCTACTCTGGACCTCACCTCTTGATCGTCAGCACGATGCCCGTCAAACTACCTTCCACCGATGAAATAACGCTCCGAGAAGCCCTCGCCCAGGACCGAGGCGACTGTACACCTTGTAGAGTCATTGGTATACCCTTCCTTTTCCTCTCCTCGTTCTCCTCGTCCTCCTCGCGATGCTAACAATCACTCTCACCCATAGGATCACTCGCATTTATGGGTCTCGGAGGCTATACCTACATCTCAGGACTGTCGCAGCTAGTTGCCAAGGAAGCTGAAATCGCACGGGCAAACACAAGATTTGGTATCGGGATTCGACGGCTTGGTATCCAGGGCACAGCAGCGGGATTGTTTGGGCTGGGACTTTACCGGTTCTTTTGGACATAGAAGGAGGGAGAACACTCTTGGAGCTCTTGAGGTGAAACGATATGATACCTGGCGTTTTCTCATGTGACGGTGCATTTGTCTGCGAGTTAAGGTTCGGGCAAACCTTTATTGTCGTTCTAAGACTTTCTTCGCCCAGAAACGAGCTTTCGACCGAGGCAAAGTTTGGCTTACAACAGGCTACCAGTAACCTTAAAGATTTCCAGTTTTTGGCTATTCAGATTCCCATCTGCACTGCCTGTTGCTTGGGCCTTCATGGGTTGCAACAAGGGAACACGCGTGTGGAAACCATACGGTACCCCGAAAAATATGTTTCCATACTTCTGCTGGTTCTCTCAAAGTTGACCCGAAGGAGCCGGAGGCGAGTTCGGGCGTGTGTTGCTCGCAAGCTTGCCATCACACTCGGTCGGGTAAATTTCGTGAAATTGATTTCGTGCCTCCTGTGTCATATAGTAGGGATGTGGAAGGGACCGTGTGCTACATATAGAATTAAGACACGGAGGGAGATGGTGGGTGAAGTAACGATGCACACAGGGGATGAGATGTAGCAGCCGAGTCGTCACAGGTGGACCGAATCCGCGAATGGGTCCAAACATCCAAACACATCGTGATTTGATGCATCTGAGTCTAGAATTATTCATACCTACGACATCTCAACCGCCGTCTTCCCGGGCCTTAACCAATCTCTTGAAATCCGTCTATTCGCCATAGCTCTCCGTACCCTCGTTCCTGCACTAACCTTTGCCGTCTGCCTCTAGCCTAGCTTTCCTCATCCGCATTGTCTCCAGTCCAGCTTTCCGCTTCCGCGCTAATGTCAGGAACATACTGTCCGCAAGTTTTGGATCCATGTAATCTCCGCTCACAAAGACGTAGTCATTGGCGGTTTTCAATGACCAGACACTCAGATGCTCTGCGTTATATGGGAAGGTGTAAGCACTGGATGAGAGTTGCAATTGTCGTCTTTTCATAACAGAGTCCAAATCTGATATTAAATTACACAATGCCTCGTGAGAAATTGAGGCTAGCATAGTTAAATCGGGTGGAAGAGGCTGATATGGAACACTCACTCGTACATTCTATTACTTCAGCTAGTTTTTGTTAGCTGCTGAGGACGCTGAAGAGAGAATGTGAGAGGTGTGGTGAAATGGGGAAAATGGAAAAGTGGGGAATGCAAACGAGCACGAGAAAGCGTCTAGCTTGTGTAACGATCTGATTAGGAGGTTTAGGTGGTCTCCTACGCCAAAAAAACAAGCACTGAAAACAAAATGTCTGCACAAGAGCAACCACCAAGAGAAGCATCTACCAGAAGCTGCAGCAACACTCAGTCAGAGCTTAGGAGTATCAAATAAGTAATGCCGGATATTAGTTTCATTGGGAGACCATACTCTAGAGTCGGTTTTCCTAGACTGAGATTTTGGCGGATTTGCAACATCAGAAACACCAGCTTAAAAGCAGTGTTCTGATCTCATGATCGAAGTGAGATATTCTCAGTTCGGGAGTTGAGGGGAGCCTTTGCTTCCTACTCTAGTGATGGGGGTGTTCGCGTAGAGAATTTGGGGGGTTGAAGGCAGGTTGTTTGTGTAAAAGTTGATTTTTTAATATTACATTTTCCGTTTACCTATATCTACAGTAAGGGGAAGCAGCGGTAGCATACATACAACTTTCTAAGCCACCAAAAAGATACAGGCGTACGCGTATCTGACTGTGGAAACTCCTTGCAGCTCAGCCACAATGATCTCTGTTGCCTTGAAGCCGCATTACGTTGCAGGTCCAGTTCGGTTCTCATTTGAAGATACACTTTATAAGACACGGGTTTATACCCGCACAGCGATGAACTCTACAACAAGCTCATTCCACAGTACTGTTGGATCAAAATAGACTCAACTTACAGGTCTGTCATTGGCGCAAATCTCCAATATCTCGGTGATCCACCTACTGATATGCGCCAGCAACATTCCCAATAATGCTCATTGGTTCGAGTTCAGTTCGGATACAGGAGATCAGTTGTCGGAAATAGTTTCAACGGTCCGTGCCCACTCTCGGCAGAATTCGGAGGATTCAGGTGTAACCTCGGGAGAGCATTCAGACAACGTAGACACTTAAACAATTCGAGAAAGATGTCCAAGTCGTGCCAGTCGAAATGTTTCAAGCTCATACACCCTTCCACGGCAGAAGAGTTGGTACCTGGTAGCTTTTTACACCCCCAGTTTCATCCATACTACAATTGACTCCTCTCCTTATCTATGCATCAGCTGGAAAGCCGTGGGCAGTGACATAGCGCGGCGTTGACGATCGCAAGCTTCCATTGATGGTGGTCTAAGCAGTATCAAGACTGCTCGTTCCGAATACAGCAAGTCCTTTAGTTGTCGCAGCGAACCCATGAAAGAACTAAGCGTGTCTCAAAATTGTACCTGATGTAACAATATTTTGAGAATAACTGCTTCCTGTCTCCTGAATTGGGGTGGACAAGAAAATCTATGCCCGTAAAGACATGGTTTGCACTAGAGGAATCATCAACATCAGGGAGTCTGCTGATCATCTACCAGAAATGTACCCACTTAGGAACCTCCAGTATTAGGCCTCCTGGTGGTCTAGCTATTGCTTTTTATCAAGCAACACGGGACTCTATAAGTGGTTGGTGACCAAATTTGCGTGAAGGACCGTACGCACGGACCCTTCGTAGTCCCAACCCAGTACCACTAACTTTCTCCCATTACCGGTAGTCTGTAGACAGAGGACTCTTCCATTGTTGCAAAACCTTCGAACGTACCCGTCGTATAAGATGTAGGTTAGGATGTAGGTCGTAGCATTAAAGTTCCTTAGACTGCAGTGCTCTTAAACATAGAGAAATTGGTGGCAACCTGTTGCACGCGCAGAGATGTGCGTTACAGCTTTGTGGTTTTGATTGGATCAATATATTTCGAGAATAGATTGGTATCTTCTGTAGACCGTGAACTCCAGCTACATATCATATTTACTCATGAAAATAAAGATCAAAAATCCCCCAGAATTGTCTTACCCATGGTCATATCGTACGATGTTGATGTCACCGGGGGCCCTAGTTCAATTTGCTAGCCTTCATTTCAGCCAGGGAATGACGAAGATTCCTGAGTGTATTAAAGGCTAATCGCTCCTTATAGGTATCCTCGATAACTGCTTCCGTCGTCTCTACATCGCGTTTGGCCCCATCTGAACAAGGGAATACGACCTATCTACTCGTACTGGCGCTGTTAGTCGGCTCCTCGCTCTGCGGTCGTCCACGGTTATTGCTTCGTCTCACCAGCCCAGACAATAAGCAGCTTCCCAGGAAAAGGTTGCTACTTATCGACCTATCGTACTCGCGGAAACCATGTCAAAAAAAAATATGAATACACTTCGACTTTTTCTCAATTTGGAGAGGTTATCTAAATTATGGGTGATGCCCTATCCTATATATCAGTACAAACAAAGGGGTGATATCATACCGGGTTCTTGACATGGCTGACAAAGGTAGGGCTGCATTGATTGACCGGCAATGCCCGAGTCCATGCCGCTGGGATGCATCTTAATACCCGCAAAGACCTTTATAACAAATTATAATTCGAAGGATGCAGCGGTGAAATAATGCCCTTGCTGGGTTCATATTCAGCCTGTGTCCTGCATCTCCGAATCTCTTGATCACCGTTCTGTCTCATCTAGGGCGTAGTGGCGAGCCACACAAGGCGGACTTCCAACCTCGAAACATCAGCGTCATGCAATATTACGGGCAACCAGATATACCCAACCACCTAGATACGGATTCTCTAGGTGTGGTCAAGTAAAAATCGATTCCGGTTGATCCTCGGAATATGTGGTTGACGTGACTCAAAACGATACATTGTCACGTCCGTGGATCCAAGAATCATGCCCAAAACGGATGGTAAATCTTCCCAGTGTGGCTGTAAGAGCTGCTGCTGCCGTTCAAAGTACACATCGAGATGTGGTCCTCTGATGGGCAGCTTTACTGTCACAGGTACGGCTGGCATCGACTCTGCCTTTTTCCGTGGGAAATCCAATTACTACCACAACCGAGATGATCTTATCCAGTCCTCGGGGCGTATCCGCTGTCCGTCGTCAGTGTAGCACTCGTCGTTCGGGGGTACCCGGCCGACCAGAACCACCCCCCCAGAAACATTGCGTCAATCTAACTAGTCGGTCCTGCGTGGTGAGTATTAACTACGGACATGGGATGCGTCTAGGTAGTTTGAATAGAGTGGAATTTTCTGTGCTGCACGACTTCGTTCGGTTGGGTTCTTTTCCTTAGAGAGGTAAATTAATTATAATTGAATTATAAAATCAATGACTAACTTTTCTATAAAGACACTTATAGCTTGGTGTCAAACCATCCGGATAAAATTGGGGACCGTCGGTTTATTCATAGGGCTCTAGTGAACAACGCCATTGCTTAGGTGACTCTTTCGTGGTATTATTCTAGATACCAGATCGAACATTCCGTCAGACCGTCAAATCGTCAAATTCGAATAGACCTTGAAGGCGTACAGGAGAACGTAACCTGTTAGGAGCGTACGTTCCGTTGAACGAACCCATCAATTGCCGGTGTGTCAGCACTTCTCCACCAACATGCCCGACGCCGAGATAGCTGCCAAATTCTCTCCGGGGAAGAACAGCACCTACTTCGTGAAGCACCCATCAGCCACCAAACAGGCACCGCAAAAGAAGCAAAGCGAAGGATCCTCTGTGTTCGATATTTTGCGTTAGCAGGGAGATGTGGAATCGGATACCTGGCTGCTGCATCACCGGCATTGTCCAGTTCATAGAACTGGGTGTGAGGTAGTGGTGATGGTGAAGGAGAAGGAGAAGTCCATCTTCTGTGATGGTTGCACGAGCACCGTAGTCTGTGCAGGCAGAAGAGTGTGGGCATGATGTGGAAATATTGCAAGATGAGGTTCAACCGTAACCGTGGAGAGGATATTTGGATAGAAACGCTGCAACGGAGTTCAACGAGTGGTCGCATGAGATGGTGCGTTAGGGGCTCGCTGACAAGGCTGGGATCTTATTCCTCTTGTCTGTAAGCCTTTCTTCTGGTCGCAACCACCTGCCAACAACACCACATCAAAACAACACCATACTTGAATTTACATGCTGAGCTTCGAGGAAGTTCTGTCAATTCATTTTCAGATTTATCACTCGGTTGAGCGTCCCTTTTATTGGCCAACGGAATTCCCAGACTAATAAGCTTGCCGATGCCTCACCAAGCAAGAAACTCCTGCATCAGTCCGAAATAAACCACTCGCCCAGTGCTTATGGTCAAAGGCAAAAGTCAATGGCAAGCAACATCATCCGTGACCCGAGAGAGTGGCCGGTATTATCCTAATCAGGATGGCACTATGTAGGTCAATCAATCTCTTTTGGATGCACATCGGGAAGGCACCAAGGAGGCAAAATAGACAGCGTCTCGATCGCAAAATGGTCTTGAGGGATTAAATACTAGGTCTGCAGCATAGGTGCTGGAGAGACCTTGTAGAGCACACACCTACATATAACTTGGCAAGCAGAATGAATACCACAGAGAAGGCGTCTATCCTCACCAATCAATATTATCACCGATTAGACAGACCTGAAACAATGCATACAGTGCTTCGTATGCAATAGAAAATCCTGTGGCAGCTTTCATAGCTGTTCCATATCAAATCATATTCATGTCAGATCACGAACGTTAACGCGTACTTGTATGGGATGCAAGTTTATTTCTGAATCGGGCAGATTTTCGTATGAGAACTTGTAATGTTTCTTAACTTGAGACTGCAAAGACATATCCAGGCTTCACAATCACCCGATTGCTTTGTTTTTTCTAGGAATCCGTTTGTGAAAGAACTCACAACCTTGAGTGCTAATATTATGTATGTGGCAGAAATCTTTGGGAATACCCCTTGATCCTTACGAATTCATATGGGGTACCCTATTATTTGGAGAGGTTGGGGCACACCCACTGTGGGACAACACAGTAACGATACGTAACGACACACGATTGCATATTGTATGCAACTTCCACCAACAGTTAGTTGGACCAGCTTATCACATTGACGCCAGTTTTCTTCCGGCTTCCATTTTTGCAATTAGACGGTAGAACCGCAATCAATGAGGGGTTACGGAGCAACTCCAACGTGCCAGCCCGGCTGTTGCGGTTGTTAAAAGGGGTCGCCGATGGAAGTATGTGCGACGCACGGATGATATTGCTTCGGATGTGGGAGTTTCCCAGTGCTACCGCTTCTTATATCAGAGATATGCCCGGAATAACTCCTGGAGTCCGCATGCCATTTCACGTCGGCCTACTTGAATTTCCATGATGAGAGGACGCTGCAGGAACTCGGGCTAATATCCCAAAAAAGACTGCATATCTCTATGGAATTGCCGATTGTAGAAACACATAGATAGGTATCCCGATTCCCGAAGGTCGGCGCGTCGGCGCTTGGTCCGAGCACTATGTTTTCGAAACAACTTCAAGCGCCGTCTAACAGGACCGAAACCGAACTCGGAAGCACCACTCCGTCATCATCTGAATTAAAGTATAGCAGACTGGTATGACATGGCCGGAAATGAAGCCACTGGAAGTACTGCTGCTTCCTGCATATATCTATGGCAAGGATGAGAAAAAACTTTTAACTGTACGCTTTGGCCCCAGCGCGCTGCTCCGCCCGAGTGTCCTAGAGCCAGAGGCGTCACTGGCAGAATGCGGTAGCTACTCCGAACCTGGATACTATAGCACAAGTGCTCGCAAATGTCCAGCCCCGACCGCAAAAGATTATGGATTGCATAAAGTTCAAGTCACGCCGGCTCAAAAAGGTCTCGCGTTCCGCGTCATGAAGGGGGGCTGAAGAGGGCTGTAGAAGATTAAGGCCTGAAAGGAAGCAGCATTCGCCTTTTTTGTTTCTAGGTCAGGCACGACGTTGGTTACCTGTAATCTCCAGAGTCCCCATAGTCTCCATAGTCCCATATAGATCCCGGCGGATATTAATGACTAGTCCCAGATGCCCGCTGTCTTGTGTGAAGACCCACAGATATAGTCCTGCAATACGAAGCTAGTACCGCCCAGTTCAATATAGGCCCCGATGGACTGCACTTGCAAACACTGTGTAGTACCCGATAGCTACTTTATATTCAATACACGCAGCTGCTGGGTGGAAGGCACCAACGAGAAATGCAGCCTATTATTTGTATCTCTAATAGTTAGAGACCTACCCCACTCTAAGCCTGCAGAACCCCGGTGGCCAGGCGCAAAATGGCCCCATAAGCCCGTTTCCCTGTGTCTATCTACCTATCTAGAGTATTGGGCTGTACGACGTGATGGGGCTGGCATTAGTCCATGTGTTGGTCCCAGCATCTTGGGAAAACGTCAAGCTAAGCGGCTTGCGGCTTGTGGCATTGCACTCGTGGAGGTTTCAACCACACCCCCGGATTACACTCGGTAAGCTACGCCCTGTGATTGGAGTCCATCATGTGGGATTCCGTTTTACCATGGTCCCGGGAGAACCAACCTTGATTCTGACGAAATTTCGGGACCCAACAAAGGAATATCAAAATGCTGTGAGCCTCCAACTGCAACAGAAACTTGGGGACAGCTGCTAGCAGAAGGACCGATCACATCTAACCAAAGCCATCTAACGCATTAATGGCCTTATTCTGGTAGTGAGGCCGCCCTTTTGAATCAGAATTTTCCTTTCTTTTTCCAATGCCGTTTGCTTTTTTAATGGACTGTGGAATCACACAGCACCAACTGTTCCTATCCCCTCGTACCACCCCCGTTCTTCTCCCTGGGTAGTGCAGTACCTTCCCGAGTAGATCAATCCAGACCCGGAACTGCATCGGAATCTGGGAGGTTCATGGACTAGTAACATACTCCGCTACAGTTTAAAAGTCCCGCTTTTACCACAGAACGAGAACGAAACAATCACTATCACCCTACAAGTGAACATCACGCTGCCAGAATATCAATTAGCCAGATTCAAATCTCTTTCGCACCTGTGTTCTTTTTCTTCTCTGCTTTCATCAATCGCCTTCAATTCCCCTAATTCCACCTACTCAACAATAGACACGCCAACATGTCCCACAGACCTACCACTGCAAACTGCGGAACTGGAAGCTTCGTCAGTCCCCCATCTCCTGCCCCCATCTTTAACCTCTCTGAACAATATATAATACCCCCTGAAGCCATCTTCCTATGCTAACCCCTCATAGACTTTGTCCCCTCAAAACCCCCCAACACCCCCTCGAAGGTTCGAGGATATTGCTGCCGAATTCGAAGAGCTATATCTCCAGTACCACCAATCGGGCCTACAAGAACTCGAGAAAGGAATTACACTCAGGCATAATATCGATACGTCGTGCCTCGAGCCAGTGCGACAGAAATTCAGTCCCACAATGACGGATTACGCGAATTGTATGGAGCGTTTTCTGTCCGAGCCCAGGAGCATGGCCCCCTGGTCGACTGAACTGTCAACATTTGCTGTTTGTGCTGCTGGTGATGGGAAATAGTTATGATGCTCTGTTTACGGAACGGCTTTCTCTTTTTCCTTACTTGCTTAGCTTGTTCCCAATTCTTCTTGCTTTGTGGCCGCAAATTTTATTCTCTTTTGTGATTTCAATCGGCGGCGGTTTTTCGGGATTACTTAGGCTTGATAGACATGGGTCATATGAATTAGATGTATTAGCCTCTCCATATGGCTTACTTGACTTTGACATGCTATTCCTCATAACTGTGGATAGACTCGTCGTCGAGTCTAATCAGACTCCATTCCCGTCTGGCTATCATTTAAGACAGACAACTCATCGTTTTTGTCTCACCACCACCACCTCCACCGAGGAAGCAAAAAAATAAAACAAGATTATTGGTTAATTTACCAATTAAGCAGCAACAGCGTCTTTAACTGCATTCGGACGGACGTGCTTATATTACGATGGCAGTGTGTATCATGATGCATGCAGGGGCCAGAAGAAAAGCACCTTTCCATTCCGTCCAGGGTAAAGTTCCAAGCCCAGGGATCCGGAACGCTGGGCCTCGGTTCCGTGCTGCTGGAGATTAGTGGGGGTACCACATGTAGGCAGTTCTGATCTGATATTGCAAGTAGGGCATAGGTTAATGTCAGTGCACTCCAGTCTGCTCATTTTTCGGGACTGCGTTTTATGATATACCTAAAACTGCGGCTAGGCTTCTTACCATTTTCATGCGGCTACTGCCAGAACGCTCATATCCTCAAGGAGGAGGTATCTATCATGCTTGAGAACCCAGAAACGACATTGTGTAGAAAATGCCTACTCTATGTGCGGGCTACTAGGCTAGGGGAAGCGGGCCGAAGAATTGCTAGTACTCTACCAATGCCCTAGCAATCCCGAATACAAGTGGGCAGGGGGTTGTGGGGGCCGTTGAGGACAAAGGAAGTACTCTATTTCTGTGGAAGCGACAGCATAAGCCACCGCCATGCCTTGTACTCAACGGCGGAAGGCGGGGCGGGGATTTCGAAGCGAGTGGCTTGCTTACATGAACTAGTATTCTCCATATCAAGCAAGTCTCAGCCACTCAGGAAGTTTTGGTGCCGCAAGTATATTGCTCCAAAAGTGCACATACCGTTGTTTCCCCACATACTCACTTAGAACCGAAATGAGATCTTCAAGAAGCCGGATCAGCAAAAAGAAAATCACGGCAGCCGATGTCTAGGATATCACAGTTGCGGATCACCCGCCTTGTGGCTGGCTTGTACTTGCTACTTATGGGTGAAGATCGAACCTGCTACCTAGGGATTTCGTCACTAGTGTGACGGTATGTAACAAATGTTACGTGTTTTTGGCGGAATGCCCTAGCCTAGCGAGAAGGGTGAGGAGGTGCCGGCCGAGGTAAATCTAGGTTGACAGAAACGTAGCTACCAGTCATGCAATTTGCGATGTGGCAGGAGGAAATGGGGCAGGTGGTGAAGGATATATGGGACTCTGGCCCCCAAACAAGTGCGCAAGGGCACCTGCGGGGAACATCATCTTGGAAGTATCAATACCTCGTTGAGTTTCACCGTCATGATACTGTAGGGATTTAGTACCGGAGAATGCAATGCCTGAGACATGGCTGAATTCGAATCTGGAATGGCAATGAATCCCTAGAGTACAGTGGCTCCAGCCATACATCAACAGCTTGCTTTGAAAAAGATGTCTTTGAGATAACCGAAGAACATCTTGGGCGATCTTGTCTTTTGATGCACTTACTATATCCAGATTTCCCACCCTCACCCCAACGGAATCAGGAAGCATGGGTTCCTGCCCATCACCGTTGGGAATCTGAGTGCGGAAAGTGCAGATTTTGCGGTTGCTCCAGGCAAGTTACCGATAGATGGGATACAAGTACTTAGGACATGCAGGTGCAACTGAAAACGGTATCTCTATCACGTATGGGTACTTGTTTTGCGCTGCGGATGTGGGGGTTTAATTGAGAAACGGCAGATATCTACCATGAATATTCTGTTCGGACGGGGCGGGTTGTTTACTGAACGCCACGTAGACTGCCTGGGATGATTGAACTGCCTCATGGACATGGGGAGGAAGCACTGTACTCACAATACAGAACAGAAGACATAGTACTTTGTTACCCAGTAGAGTAGAGGCCTTTACTGGACCCAAGGAAACGGTGCAGCTAACCAAGTATGTGCACGGACCCAAAACTGCACCTGCAAGTTGCGTGCGGTTGAACCAAGGTGCTGGGGACGGACAGTGTCTCACGATTGGGGTCCTCTTGCTCTGTTACACTGATTTATGCACTCACCCTCCATGTGTGCATATATTAAAGTAGGCTTTGTGATTACTCTAGCATCAAGTAACCGCTCGAAGCCGTTAATAGCACAATAGCGGGGGCGAAAGAGCACTCACGAAAGGAAGTCCCCTACGTCTTTAATACCGCGGATTCGTGCAAAAAGACTGCTAAAAATTCGCCTAGAGTGAACATTGTTTCGTTTTAGATGTTCCTGTTACTATGGTGAACTACTAGTCTAATTTACTCAGTCTTTGTGAAGCCCAGACTGCTCTTTTCGCTTAATTATAGTAAATGCTTAGCTGTTCGCGGTGACGGTAGCGGGTATTCAATCCGTCCCGTAAAGGATCACGTCCCGTCGTTGTGCTATAGCTGTATATGTACTCGGGTCAGGCTGTAAAATACGGACACCCTATTTCTGGTAATGAATTTTGCTATGAGAGCAGGGTATTGAGTCACTGTTGACCTGGGTTGAATCTGAAAGTAAAGTCAAAGCGCACTAATTGTTGCCCTTTCTGTTAATATTCAAACCATGTTTTACCCAATATTGCATGTGGAATTCTCATTTCTTACCAGTTTTCGTTAGTAACCTGCCAGAAGAAGAGCGTCCGATCTTTTAAAGCCTGTCCCAAGTACAACCGGTGCATTTACTAATACATTTCGTGTTCGTCGACCGACATGCCGTTTCGATCTCTCGCATCACGAACTGCGCACGGACTCCGCCCAAGACATCTCAGCTACCTTCTGCCTCAGCTGTTCACTATTCCAACGGCTTTCCTTAGTTTCCTACGGATCATCCCCCCGCAGTGCATGATACCTATCCCTCATTTGTCTCATCCCGCTGCAATCGAAGCCAAGTCAATCAAACGAACAGTGCATGAGGAAAGGAATATACCAACATATAGAAGTCTCATCTCATCTATTCCCATTCGGGGAGTGTTATGTATTTCTAGATGTCTGGCGGCAAGTGTCGAAGATGAAGTGCGTACAACGAAGAGAGTTGAGTACTAGGGATCGGGGTTCTTGTGATTCGAAGAAATGAAAACGGGCGGCGAAGAGGATTATACAGACGGCAATGGATGAAGACTGCTCTACTCATTGTTAACGGTGATTGGCAAATCCATCACAGTACTCTTAGCTCAATCCATCAAGTCTACATTACCAGAGACTTGAGCCCTCATTGATCAATTCATCACAATAAAGTACAACACACATCGATCCAATCGGAGCCAGTGTAAATTCACCTCTAGAGACTTAAGTACTATCTAACACCAGCACACCTATCCCAAGATTGAAAGACGAAAGAAAAAATACACCACGCAACACCATATTCGCATTCCCTATTGAAACAAGACTGCAATTCCCTAAAGAAAAAAAAACAACCCTTTTTTACATACCCCCAAGCAAGCCGATGTAAGAATAAAAAGATAAGTAATCGCTATATCCCCCCGACCATCCCGCTCATACAATCCATAAGAAAAACCAAAAAGAAAAAAAGTACAACTCCCCCCGGGCCCAAGCCATCCCGAAGTCAAGACTGGATATCAACCTCGGTGAGAAAACCGGAAGAAAAGAAAAGGTATAAGTCTCCACAAGCCCCTTTTCACATACGTCGATGAGTTGCAGATTATTCAAAGTCAACTAGATATCAATTTCGATACCCAAATCCATGCTGGCAATGACATCATCCACACCACCCATCTTGCGTCCCCTATGACTCGCTGGCACGCCCGTCATCACACCGATGCCGTTAACCTTCGCTGGTGTCTCTGTCTGCGGTGGAGCTGGTGGAGTTGTTTCTTTCTTTGTCTCTTTCGGCGGGCTATTTCCAATAGCCACTTCCTTCTTGTCTACATCATGAATGTCATGTCTAAACTTAACCATAGTCTTGACACGCATGAACGGATTTGCAAAGCTTCCGCCTCCACTTTCTGCCTTCAGGAGCGCTTCCCTCTGAGCTCTCTTTTCCGCAAGTTCTGCCTTCCTAACTTCCGTCTGGTTGCGTTTCCTATTCTCGGCGTTGATGCGTGCCATGCGTTGCATCTGTGTTTCTCCACGCGCGGGGCCCGACTTTTGATCTTCGAGATCGTGGAGTTCGCGGTCGATGCGTTGTATTTCGGATTCGTTCTCGTCGAGGACAGCTTGCTCGCGCTCCTGCGCGAGTTGTCGGCGTTTTCGGATGTTCTCGAGGTAGTCGGCTTTGCCAGAGTTGCGCTTTGCGATCATGGCGTCAACCTCTTCCATTGTGAGTGGGCGTGTGGCAAGTTCAGAGAGGGCTTTGGCTTTGGCACGGATGTGTGAAAGAGAGGGGAGTGCAATTTTGTCGATTTCGAGTTGGTTTTTGAAGCGGTTGAATTCAGCCTGGTTGTAGATGTTAGATATGCGGAGCGAAAGGGGAAGGGGAAGGGGAGGCGGACCTCGGTAAAACGGGAGTCCGACATCATGTCCATCGGGAAGTCACGCTCGGATTTGCCGTGAAGGAGTGTGAGGTGTTTGTCTGTTCTTCGGGCGCCTTCCAGCATGGAGTAGACTTTGCCTTGTTTGAAGCCTGAAGTTCAATGTTAGAAGACGGCTAGCATGACAAGGGGTTGGGAGATGCTACCTTTGATCTGAGCCATCCTGTACACCGTCCGATTCGATTCCTTGTCGAACATAGAGACTCGAACAAATATGTCGGCCACGACATCGTCGAAGCCGGGATAATCACACAGCTTCCCCAACGCTGTCCGTCCAATCCTGCACCTGTTGGCATCATCGAGTTCGATCTGTCGTTCACCCTTGACGTAAAACTCTTCTGCAAATGCACCTTCCTCCTCTCCATCAGACAGCATCTTTTTGCTCGCATCTTCATCCCCAAAGCTGTTTCTCCGCCCGGTCGCTTTTCGCTCCTCCCGATTCCGTCGAAGTTCATCTAGCTTCCCGCGCTTTGTAGCTTCCTCGTTCTTCTTGGGTGCGCTCTTGGTACGTAGCGACTTCCGTGTTGCTGCTGCTGCGGCAGCAGCGGCCCTACTATCGGCGGCGTTACGCGACTTTAGAAGGTTCCGGAGATGACGGTTCTGTTGTTCTCGTTCGATCTGGGCCATGCGCTCGGCGAGCGCAGCTTCGCGGTCGACTTCGGTCATAGCCAAGAGGCGCGACTTGTCGGCTTGGTCTCTGTACTTCCCCTCGAGGGGGTAGAGCTCCTGATCGCCGTCTTCATCTTCTTCGGATTCGGAACCCAGGTCCATAGGCGCGTCGCGTTCGGAATGTGAGGAGGCACCACCCAAAGAGTCAACGTCGGAGAGGGTGTCACTGCTGTGACATCGTTCAGCCGCCGCTGCAGTTGTAACCGAAGAGGGGTAATGGCAACTCACTCCTCATCCTTTACATTTGCATCATCGCTGTCGTTGTCAGAGTCGCGGCGGGCCTTTTTTCGAGAGCGTTTTGTGGGGGGTCGCGAGCGCTTTTTGGGGGAGGAAGGGAGTGGCGATCGACGCGAGGGAGGCGGTGGTGATGGTTCTGACTTGACGTCGTCATCATCGGATTCATCGCCAGCGAGCGCTAGTAATTCTGCTTCCAACGACATTTTTTTGGAGGGAATGAGGCGGTGTCGAGGTGGCGAAAATGATGTAGTGTAGCAGGTACTGTAGGAGCAGAGAGTGTGAGGGAAATGGAGAAAGAAGAGAGAAAGAGGGAGGTCAGTTGGTTATATAGTGTTGGAGGGTTGGAGGTCAGGGCACGTCGGGTGTTGGGCTTCAGGATTGAGGAGACGCATGGATTACCTATTAAGTACATTTAGGGCTAAGGGCTGTCATCGGACCAATTAGAGAGCTTGACGCGTGGTGACGCCACACACCAACTTTTAACCAACTAATATTGTATTTAGAGTACAAATCGGACACTGCGATCGAAGGAATGGCAAATCGAATCCTCGCCTCGACACGTTCCCTCGCCTACTCCCGAGCAGTATCACCACTCCGAACACGAACAGCTGCTCTTACAGCTCTCCGTTACTCCTCCACCTCCCCCAATACCTCACAAAACCTGCCTACCGATCCTCGGCCTCTGACTGTCAAAGAACTCGAGTTCCTCGAAGCTGCTGTAAGCGGCCACCGCTCACCACTATCTCCGCTAACAACTCACAGCTCCGGGTCAACCAAGCCGGTGAGCTTGGTGCAAACCTGATCTATGCAGGACAATATGCCGTCTTCAAATCGGATGTGAAGCTCAAGACGCTGATCCGCCACATGTGGGACCAAGAAGTCCATCACCTCAAAACCTTCGACCAGCTAATTTCTAAACACCGCGTGCGGCCGACGGCGATGCGGCCGCTGTGGAATGTAGCTGGGTACGTGTTGGGTGTTGGAACGGCGTTGCTGGGACCGAAGGCGGCGATGGCATGTACTGAGGCCGTGGAGACCGAGATCGGTGGACACTATAACAACCAGCTCAGGGTGCTACTGGATATGTGTAAGGACAACCCAGAACTACTAGAGAGAGGCGAGATTAAGGAGTTGGTGGATACGATACGGCAATTTAGAGACGACGAGCTGGAGCATTTAGATACCGCGGTGGAGCACGGTGCGAAGGGTGCTGAGGGGTATGAGGTGCTGCACAACCTCATTCGAGGGGGATGTAGGGCAGCTATCTATGTTAGCGAGCGGGTATAGGTAGGGTCAACTTTTTTCTTGTTTATATAGGGATATCGCGGTAGAAGGACATGTACGATACATAAAAGCAACTCATCTCTAGGGCACTTTCATCCCGTCAAAATCTCAATAATTTTCTCAATTGTAGTATTTCCCCCACTCAACACCACACCCACCTTCACCTCTTCTCTTCCCCCGAAACACCTTTCCACCTCCTCCCTCCACTCCTGAGAACTCAACAGCACGGCCACTGGCACCGCCGCACTCGGCTCAATAAAGATTTTACACCTTTCAATCACCAGACGCATCGCATCTTTGATCTCCTCTTCGCCCACCGAAAACACACCCCGCACCTTCTCCGGATCACTGATGACCCCCCAATTCGTCACTCCCACTGGCATCCTTAGTCCATCAGCAATAGTCAAAGTCTGCACCGCCTCTATCCTCCTTCCCTCCTTCAATCCGCGCACACAATCATCCGCTCCCTCTCTCGGTTCCGCACCATAAACTCTTACTCCCGTCCCTTGGCACGCCGTTGCAATTCCAGCCAACAACCCGCCTCCTCCACAGGGTGCGATGATCGCATCCAACCCCCCTTCGACTTGGGATAGAAGTTCCAGCGCCACTGTCCCCTGCCCCACAATAATGTCGGCATGGTCATACGGCGGTACCAACACAGCTCCCGTCTCCTTCTGCACAATGGCAACGGCCGCCTCCCGCTCCGCAAAGGTGGGTCCTGAGAGTGTAACCTGCGCACCGTAGCCCCGAGTGGCGGCGATCTTAGACGGTGAGGCGATGCTCGGCATTACGACATGCGCCGGGATTGTGAAGCCCTTTGTGGAGGATAGTGTATGGGCGGCGAGGGAGAGGGCTTGTGCGTGATTTCCTGTAGTATAGGGTGTTAGCAGTTGTCTCTCTGCCTCGTTGGGTCGGGGATTGCGCCCACCAGAACTTTGCGTAACAACCCCTCTCCTCAATTCCTCATCACTTAATCTCGCCAGCGCATGCGTAGCGCCACGAATCTTGAATGCGCCGATTTTTTGCAGGTTCTCGCATTTGAGGAAGACCTTGATCTTTGGGCCGGCAAGTGCGGAGAGCGTGGATGAGGTGAGGACGGGTGTTTTGTGGATTAGTGGTGCGATTAGTTCATGCGCTATAATAACGGAGGCGCGGGAGAGTGGTTGCGGAGTAGCGGACATTGTTGTTGTTGTGGAAGTGGGGTTACTTAAGTATGGCGGGGGGGGGAGAGCTAAGTATGTAGAAACCGCAGATCGTTCACCTTTTGCGAGGACGAAGAGAGAAAACACTAATAACCCTCTAAAGGATCGTTGCGACCCCGTAATAAGGTTCCCTAGCCATACCCGAATAGCGGGGTCCCGACACTACCGCAAAGCACTCAAGCTCAGGTCCGTACTCGATATATCACTCTGAATCCATTATTTCCGTCAATCTGCACCAGGAGTCAGTCCGTGAGGTTTCCAGTCTTGTTATTTTACATGTGGTTCGTCGTCGGTGAGGCTATAAGAACTAGAGTATCCCACTCAATCGCCGTCGCCCGGGCTCCAGCATTCTATGGCCCTACTTTTACTCCGCTCTTACAAGGAGAAGGTGCTAGGGAGAACAAGGTGCATTTCGTTTGAAACGAATACCCAGGAAGATATTTAGTGGGATATAGATAGTACACCACTCATTAAAAGGATGGTGGAGAAGGTTCTGTACCTTTTCGGACTTTCTAGCAGAAGTTAGGGGTTTGTGTTACGGGGTTTTAATACCATTCTATTCGCTCTTCCTATGTGCTGTCACTGTTCCTGCTTTATTCTTGTTCTGCCGTTGTTGCCCCGAGTCGTAACAAGTAACAGCCCGGAGTGTTTTGAGCTCTGCAACGATCGGTGTATCAACCATCTACCGTGCTTATAGGCGGGTTATCATATAGAGATGATTCGAAGAGAGAAAGTATGTCCTGTAAGTAAATAGAGTAGAGAGTATGAGCCCCGGGCAAATCCAAGTGACAATTCACATTACTGCACAGCTGCTTGTAGATCTTTAGTCGATCGCACTGTTAATTGGCTACATAAACCGGCAAGAATTCTCGAACGTGGGTTTTGGATTTGCCCGGCTCCTAGAATACAATCCTAAACTTAAGAAAGCGTATAAATAGAAATATTTGGATAAAAGTCTTTCGTATTGCGAGACGTAGGGCTCCAATGAGGGGAAGGGATCAGTCATAGACTCCGCGGAGATGTTTTACTCTAGTGGGACCGTAGCTTCTCGGATATGATTCACGTCATTCACATCAATTCTTGACCTTTCAAATCAGCAATAGGATATGTGAGGCTATGTGGACTTGAACACAAGTCACAAGGTATCACTCAAAAATTTCAACTCACAACTCGAAGGGCTTGTCCAGCAGTCCTCCTACAACGGCAGCAGCGCGGAAATGCATAATCAGAAGAAAAAAAACCGTTAACATTTCATCACCTTTACGCAAAAACAAACCGTTGAATAATTTACATCATATCCCTATTCACATATGCCCACGTCACATTATACCTATTTCTGTTGGTTCTCGGGACGGAGTGACCTCACGGACTTACCCGCCCGCCAGATCTCCAAGTTTCTCACCTCCTCAAGCTCCGCCTCGAACTTGGAACGATAGTCAGGGGCCGAGTTGTAGTCGAGCGAGCGCTTAGTCTCTGTTCCGTCTGCGACGGAAGTGTAGAGGTCGTTCATGACGGGCTTGATAGCATCCTTGAACTTATTGGTCCAGTCGAGAGCACCACGACGGGCGGTGGTCGAGCAGGCAGCGTACATCCAGTCCATTCCGTGCTGTTTTGCTGTTAGTGTGAGAGGGAGGACATGCAGGAGAAAAAACGTACAGAGCCAATTAGGGGGTACAGAGACTGTGTAGCCTCCTCGACGGTCTCATTGAATGCCTCCGAAGGGGTGTGGCCACGCTCACGGAGAACCTCATACTGTGCGAGGAACATACCGTGGATACCGCCCATGAGGGAACCCTAGAAGCAAATGTCAGCGCGCTGCGGATGGTTGCAGTGAGAAGGGGAAACTTACACGCTCACCCACCAAATCAGAATAAACCTCCTTCTGGAAGGTGGTCTCGTAGAGGTAACCAGAGCCGACGGCGACACCAAGGGCAATAGCCTTCTCCTTGGCCTGGCCAGTGACATCCTGCCAGACGGCGATGGAGCTGTTGATACCCTTTCCAGCCTTGAAGAGGGAGCGAACAGTACGTCCGGAACCCTTGGGGGCGACAAGGATGACATCAATGTCGGAGGGAACCTCGACCTTGGTGAGATCCTTGAAGACGGGAGAAAAACCGTGGGAGAAGTAAAGGGTCTTTCCCTTGAGCTGGGGCTTGATGGCAGGCCAGGTCTCGGACTGGGCGGCATCAGAGAGAAGGTTCATGACGATGGTACCACGAGAGATAGCCTCGTCCATCTCGAACAGGTTCTTGCCGGGGACCCATCCATCCTGGATAGCCTCGTTCCACGAAGCTCCGTTCTTTCGGACACCGATAATGACGTTGAGGCCGTTGTCGCGGAGGTTAAGACCCTGACCGTGGCCTTGATGCGGCGAGAGTTGTTAGGTATTGATCAAACTGAAGGGTTGCAATTGCAACAACTAACCTTGAGACCCGTAACCAATCAAGGCAAGGGTATCATTCTTGAAGTAGTCCTATGATCACAATACACATTAGAATACATATTCTCTTTCTTTGCTGAATTGACTCGAATGGTTGATTGCATGCTTGTAAGGGTGGCTTACTTGGATCTTCTCCAAAGGCCAATCCGAACGCTCTGTAACCCTATTGTCAGAACTTTTTACGCTCATAATTGGGTCAATTGTACATACCATAAACGACCTCCTTTGTTCCAGCAAAGTCAATAGTCTTAACACCCCTCTGCTGCACCGAGTTGGCCAAGCGAGGAGCAACAGCTACAGTAGCCCTGGCAGCACTGGCAACGATAGCGAGAGTGCGCTTCTGGACGACGGGAGCCACGACCTGGCGGGTAAGGTTTGAGCGCAGAGCCCTGGAAATGGTACGGGAAGCAGAGGCCATTGTGATGTATAGAGGAATTGATGTGGATGGAGTATGGAGAGAACTTCAGAGAGGTGTTGTAGAAGTAAGAAAAAACTCTGTCCCCGCATGAAAATGTTTTTAGCGCTAGCCTTTCATAGAGTGCCGCTAGCCTGCAACCACCAGTCGTGTACTCCGCGATTAGCAAGAGAATTTTGTGGGGATTACGACCCTGACTCTAGAGCTGGTTACGCGGCTAATTTATCTGCAGCAGAAGGTCCGGATCTGGATAGTTGAAGAAAGCTCCACAACAAGCTCAGCACATATGAACAGAGGTCGTAATCATACCATCTCACTCGCTATATCAATTTTGCAGTTATTGAAGTATCAGTATTTTACCCATTGCTAGACACAAATGACTATAAGCAAAAATAAACGAAGGAATCCCACAAGTACCCCCGCGATTGACCCGCGCTTGCACCATATTTACCAACTCGGTAGACGAACAAAAACACAAAGACAGCGAATCATATCTTACGCTCGCCCAATTGGTATACCAAAACGAGAAGGGAACCCCACAAAATGAACTAGATATCAAACAATCAATCGCCGAAAAATGCAATCTCCAAAACCATTATCTAGACCTATCCCATCCGTTTGGAACTCCCACACCAGGGCTACCGCTGGTTGTCATGGTGGTCATTGGTAGACGCCGTTTTTCCTTCATCTCAGGCTTTTCTGTGTCCTTCGCTGCGGGCAGACCGGCGGCACTACCTTCAAATCCAATCCCGATGGTACCCTGTCGGAATGCATAAGCACGCTGGCGCTCGCGCTCAGTCTCCCGGTCCACCTTCTCCCGTTCTCTTTGCGCCTCCATTGCTGATGTGGAAGAGCTTTCTGTGTACGCCTTCTGTATACCAGACCTTCCGGTTGGCTTATTTGGTGGTGGTGGTGGAGGCATCCCCCGAGAATCAGATGTTGACCCAGCTCTGTCATGGCTTTGTCCTGCACTCACTCCGGCAAGAGGAGACGGTGTTGAGCGGGGAGCCGCATGCGATGATGTTCGAGTCGGGAATGGACCAACGGGCTGCGCTCGGGCTGTGGGCGACTCGGCCGTAGCGGACGGTCGTCTTCCAGATTCTGTCGAGGCGGAGGACCGACGAGGGGCCGGTTCTGCAGCAGCAGAGGGCCGGCGGGGCGGAAGAGGGGCAGGTCCATCAATCCTGGATATGGGTCTTGGTGGAGCCTGCTGCAGCCCGGGGGTTGAAATCGAAACCGAGGAACGACTTCTTTGGTGAGGCTTCCCAGTCATTTTCTCCATCACTTCACACGCCCATCCTTCCAAATCGACGTTTGTTGCCTTTGCGCTCCTCATGAAAGGTTCAGACTGCGGATACATGTTAGTACAGAAAGGATCGGAGGATATGTTGGCAATGCAAATACCAAAAGATCTTCGGGCGAAGGTCGCCTGTCTGGGTCCTTGATCAAACAATGCTCAATCATGAGCTCAAGACTTCGGGGGAAGGCTGCATTTTTCGGCAACCGTGGGGCAGGCTCATTGACGATTTTCTGCAAGAGGTCCAATATACCCATCGGGCCAGCACTTGCACGGGTACCCGCACTTGAGCCATCTGCATCAAACGGAAATCGGCCTATTGCCAACTCCAACAGAGATAGCCCCAAACTCCAAACGTCGGATTTGACGGAATACTGAGCACCCTTTATCCGCTCAGGCGCCATGTACGTTGAGGTTCCAACAAAAGTATTTGCAATAGAGTTGATGAGCTCCCCTGAAACGCCAAAGTCGCATAGCTTGATTTGTCCCCGTGAATTGACAAGGATGTTGGAGGGCTTTATATCCCGATGTAGGATTTTGTGCTCGTTGTAAAGATAGTGCAGCCCCTCGACGACAGCCTCAGATATTTTGCCAAGGACATCGATACGGATAGGCCCAATCTTCTTGGCTATGTTGTCCAGAGATCTTTGGATCAATTCAGTTAGCTTTCACCGAAGATACTGAAACGAAGGCGGGGAAACAGAGGTAGGGGATAACTCACCCACAGTCCATATACTCCATACACATAACTACATCACCCTCGTTCAAGAAAGCTCCATAGAATGAAACAATGTATGGCGAATGGCACTCATGCATGATATGAAGCTCTCGAACGATTTGCTTGCGAACGGTTGGTTTCGCATCGATATGTATCACCTGGAATCACAGAGTGACGACCACCAGTCAGAACTTCATTGAATGTATCCAAGGTCGGGACGGAAACGAACCTTCTTAGCCATGACAGTCCTAAGAGTTTGGTGCATGACCTTGCTAACAGTTCCACCATTGCCCGCACCTAGCTCATGAATGACCTGCAGATCCTCCGCCCGCAGATCTAGCTTGAACTCCACTCCGATTTCTAAGGTGCTGAGCTGACCGGTAAGACTCTCGTGATAGTCATTCGCTATCCCGCCAGGTGCTTGTGCATCCTGTAAAGAAGGCACAGGCTCTTTCTTTGGTTCGTTCTTAAGCATGAGGCCTTTGACATTCTTGCGTTTTAGAGTTTTGGGCTTGAGCCCCGAACCGTCTTCGGCCATGTTGATGGACTCCGTGTGGAGAGAACGGGTGTATGTAGCGGTAGAACTTGAGTGAGTATCGAGGAGAACAAAGGAATGCTCGGTCGGTCTGCTGCAGTGACGAAGGTGGGGAAGAAGTGGGGTCCCGTGTATAGAGAGCGGATGGGAAAGTATGAAACTTGTAACAGTACCAGGACCTGAAATGGCCTGGGTAACCCAGAGACGGAGACAAGGTGGCGCACTATTGAGAACAAAACACTGCTTGCCGAGTTGGCGGGAGACGCGATTCACGCCAGTAGCAGGTTTGATGCTGTGGAAGGATGGGCGAGAGGAAGAGGAGTGGCGGTGAAAAGAAAGGAGGGAGCAAAGCGCCTAAACGAGGGCAAAGCAGACCACAGCACAGAGTTCAGACGAGCCGGAAAGGGGGGACCGCGAAGGACTTGAAGATGCAGGTTTCTCAAAGAGAGTGGGTTTCAAAAGAGAAGAACCCGCACTCACAATCACACCGTTTTATGGCTCTATAGATATGCAGTCGGTCGTCGGTTACCATTCAGCGTTCAGGTGGTGATGGTGGAGTCAGCACCCAAATTCGTCCATAATTTAATTCGCTCGTTCTCCCAAGCGCCCGAATGCGGTCTGCAGCTAATGGTGGGAATAAACTCTCTCCCTTTCTATAAAACTCGATGAAAAATAAACAGCGTCTATTCTTGGTATGCTGTTGGAATGCACGATAAGCAACGAAGTGGGACACACGGTCAAAGCGTGACACCGCAGGTACCCTCTGCCCGAATAAGGCACTACGAGTAGTCTCGTGCCCAGACTCTCTCTTAGCGTCTCAGCCACTTTCTGACGAAAGAGCTCCGACTTAGTGAGAGTCTGGAACTAATCGGTTTAGCCAAGTCCGATCGG
>Ga0307514_10000328_pt1 | contig 113608 bp, 100 predicted proteins | sample 16_EM_MG_FD_203088 | JGI IMG/M metagenome (GOLD analysis project Ga0307514, IMG submission 203088) | Populus trichocarpa ectomycorrhiza microbial communities from riparian zone in the Pacific Northwest, United States - 16_EM | ecosystem: Host-associated > Plants > Roots > Unclassified... | reverse complement strand
CCGGAGGCGGAGGGGACTAAGGGGCTGTCATACTCTAAGTAGAGTGAATACAGTATGATTAAAACAAAAAAAAAAAAAAAAAAAAAAACGCTCTGGAAAGAGGTGGGGAAAGCAACGGGATGGAGAGCGGGCAGATGCCGACGCGTGCAAGTCTCTGAGCTGCTCTCCACGGAGAAGTGCGATAAAGCGATGATGGACTTCCTGGCAGCCACTGATGTCGGGAAGTTCCCGCCCAAACGGGCGGAGGAGTAAGAGCCGGCGGGCTCTCCTTGATTTCATCCCATTTCCTTTGTATTTTATCGACCGCGTTCAGATACTTTCTTTTGTCGGAAGGGGACGACAGGTAGCAGGAGTGGAGCTCCGCCATCTAGCGGGCCAGCCCGGAGGCGGAGGGGATTAAGGGGCTGTCATACTCTACGTAGAGTGAATACAGTATGATTAAAACAAAAAACAAAAAAAAAGAAAAGAAACTATAGTGTCGAAATTTTGGTCGAGGTCGCGGTTTGGTTAGGGATTAAGGATTACCGAAAGATTTCATAATTGTGGACATTAGTCGACAAATTTTCAAGTCACTAGCAATTAGTTAGGGCTTATTACCTAAATTGGGCGTGAAACCCTAACCCTCTGCTAGTAGTTGCAAAATTTGTTGCCATGTATACTACTCTCGGTGGGTCTGGAGACAACAGCGAACATCAACAACCATTGGCCAGGTGGGTATTTTACTAATGTTTCAACTACCACTTTCCGACCTTTAGTCTATGTTAGTCAAAATCCTAGTGATTCAAGTATAGAATTTTTAGTTATTTTATGTTAAATTTTAGTCGACCCTACACTTCGTTAGGGAGACCCGGAGGGGGAAGTCTCATCATATAAAATTTGAAGCGACGCCGACGATAAAAACTTAAAATTATCATTCAGAATACAAATTGGTTATAAGGCTCCCAAACATAGTGTCCCAATAACACAACTACGAACATAAGATTCATCTACACTTATATATTTAGCGCATCTAGTCATTCTTAAAAAAATAAGATAAGATTAAAGCAACTAAAAATATATTACAATGGGTGGCCGAAACCCCTTCATAGTTAATAACCTGACTAAATGGGATGACGTAACGGTGTTGCTGATCCGGCTCACCTTTTTTCAGTCTGATTACCACCAACATTCATTCTGAAAGTTGCCGCCAACTCGATATCCCACGGTGCGCTGACTGAACGACAGAACGACAACGAGACTCCGAGAATCTGCGCAGTCTATCGCATTAATCCTAGTTGGTAACCGATATACCCGTTGTAAAATGGATTCGATGTGAGGGGCTGAAAGTGATAACATAGAGTACTTCACAGACATGAGTTGGGTATGCCAACAGCATCTTCTCTCTTCCAGTGTCTAGCCACGTGCTCGTAAGTTCGCATTTGTTTCGGCACCACTCGGCAACTGTTTCCGGTGCAGCCTAGCTCTGCCGTTTTGAGCTGAGTTCTGTCACTGATCTCCTCCAGTTTTGGCATTGCCACAGGGCACTAGATACCTCTGCCATGTGGTATCATGAGTCGCATCGTACCCCCCGCTGCTCGATTATGGGTCACGCCGGTAATTATGTCTAGTTTTAGTCCCAACTGATGATGAACAACCGAATCGCAAAGAACACCCCAGACTCGCCCATGAATACACGGCCGGAGACACGGAGACGGAAGTTGGGGCAAAAATCTGCGTCTCCAAGAATATTGCCCTTTCATACGAATTGATCCAGTGAAATAACATAGCATATCCACCCCTATTTCGTCCGCAGCACTATTTTATTACCAACGTAGATAAAAATCTAGTTACTGATCGAGACGCGGGCTCGGATGGTCTAGTGGTATGATTTCTGCTTTGGGTTATCTCGAAAGTCTGCAGGAGGCTTCTATTTCAATCCCGGATTTGGACCATAGACTGTGTTTGTCAAGACAGAACATATTTTTGGGGAGACAGTGCTGGATGGTTGTTTATAGAGACGCTTTGCATTGCAAATTTTTCGTAATGACATAACAAGATTCAGTTTGGGGTCAAATGGTTTATACTTCAGAAATTCCGCAACTGTACCAATGTATGTATGTCTATAATGAGATGTGAGGAGAATACCGACATATATACTTTCTGGGAACTCGAAGAGTGGTGCTTTTAGTTGCCTACAGGTCTGGTTGTATAATAACATTAAGCTTCCGCCAAACTTATTAGATATCTCTATTCCAATTCTTTCAAAAGCTTTCAATATTTAACCTCAAAACTGCATCTACGTCTACTAGGGTTGTTTAAACGGCTCATTCAGTGCTGCTTAATACGTTAAACTGGGCACTGGGGTTCCCGGCACACCACAGAGTTAGATTCCTAGGTACGATGTTCGGGTTCCCTGTTGTTCCATACTTCTTCGCAGGGATAACAGCACGCTAGGGAGAATCACAGGAATGAAGAAACAGTAAATGAAAAGTGCAAGTCATATATGGCTAGTATTCTTAGAACTAACCTCCTGCACTGGCGCCCAGAATACAGATAGCTGGATATCTTCTTAATTGTGCAAAGATTCCCGCTCTATGGTACAGGGTAGGCATCCATAGTTCCCTTATGTCCGTCCCATCCGGGCACCACGATCCTGTACCGTGGCAACAATTTTTTGAGCAACAAAATTCTGACCGCAATTCCCTCAGGCCAAGATTAGTCAGACTATTGACCTCATGGATCTACAGCCCTTAGCATAAAGAATATATAATTACAATGAGAAGCGAATGCAGACAATTATGGGCCATGAAACGACTATGCGCAAAGTACAAGCTAGAAATCAAACAAAACGGAAATACAAGAAAAATGAGGTTGAGGGAGATGAAAGAGAATTATGAATAGTAATAGAGAGAAAGACAGTGGTAAATAGGCAGCGGAACAGAATGAAAAAGCGAAATTTGTAGCAAGCGAAGGAGAGAAACTTCAAAACTCGAGACCGAGAAGAAAAGGTATAAGACTGGTAACGAGAGAGAAACCGACACTGAATTGTTCTCTGTGGGAGTACAGCCTGGTTTATACTAGCAAGCAACCGCCATGCATTTTGCGCAATTTTCACCACTACATTCAGGCCTACCTTGCACTCCCAAAAATAACCAAGACGCAATCTCTAATCCGACTTATCCAGCCATTGAATATTCGGTACCCATTGCCGGTAGACCATTCCTGTTCAGGCAGGAGCGGCCTCTAGATGTACTCGGAGGGTGCCAAAAGTCGGGCGCGCCCCATAAAATGCGGAAATCCTACACTTCCACCACAACAATAGAGAGAAATTTCGAAAGAGAGGGGAGTGATAATTGGTTATCAGAAATGCTTCTATGAAGTTTTCTCAGAAAAATATTTGTCATGTAGGGAATGATGAGGATCTTGGAATTTCTTGTTGTATGAGGGGCAAAAGTTGGGCGCTCTTTTGCCCTGTGTCACCGCGTCCGAAATACCCGAGTACCCGATTACATTGCTAGTATACTAGACCAGGCTATCGGAGAGCGGAATCTTCCGTTTCCGGGAATAGTCGGCCGCTAAACTCGCAAATTTATCAACCGGCACCTGCAGGTCCGTGGTAGGCCCTAGGTTATGTATTCATCTACCAGGGCGCCTTAGCGAAATTTGGAGCCGGCTCGACCCTGAACACCGACTTCGGGCCTTGGAATACGCCAGGTCGCCCGGACTTTGGAAAACATCCAGGCATCTCTATAACCCAACCCGTCAGAGCAACACTCAGTCCCAGACGTAACTGTGTATTCCTAGGCAAAGAATTCTTGACCATTTAAGAATAGGGTGAATATTCCTCGGATATATACCTACAGGGTCCTACAGCCTTGAGACATACAAACCAGAGAGGAGATAAGTGGCCAGGAAGCACGATATTTTGAATTATTATTTGTACCTTGGCATACTACTGGCATTAGCTACCTGGTAGTTTTAAGGCTCACATCCACTGATTTCAGACTCCGTTCCAATATCACAACACCTATCGCTGCTGGTTGTATGGTCCAACACTGGGAATTCCGCCGGCACATGTACTGGATAGCTACTCCTTGTAGTTGCCCGTTCCGGAGAGGTACCTGGGCGGAGACCAAGGGCGGAAGAATTGAGCCCGGATGGACTAGACACTGGAAATGATAACCGGGACAGGACAGCTATGTTGGGCTTTGAAAGACTGTAGCAGCCCATAAACTTCCAACTATATTGATAGATCAAGTGGAGTCTTTTTCCACTTCGAATACCATCAACGAACAAAAATGTTTCTAAAGATCCCCGCCGTAAAATTGATAATTCCAATTAGAAAACACTTACTGGTGTACTGACCTATGGTATGAATAGCGTCCATAAGTTTGGCTATCTATGTTTGCTTCAGTCAGGAATTTTGCATTGGTATATTCATAGGTATTGCAACAATGTAGCGGAAAATGGAATTTATATTGGATACGTTTCTTTCGGATGTAGCATCTCATGACCTTAGTTCGGTTAGGACGCGTCTTTAAAGTCTCTGAAACTACTCATCAATCTTTCAAGAACTATATCTAGCGAAGTTAAAGCCTTCATAATCCACAAGTAACAGCACTGCATATCCACCAAGAATATGGTCACCAACGCTACTCTGTGTGACAGCTCAGAATAACTAGAGTCCAGGGATCTTTTAATACGTTCCAGATTTGAATGGTAATCACTTTCCCCTCCGCAGCGAGCCGACAATATATACTAACAAAGAACTCGCTTAGATCTACTGTTTGTGTTTTAGTCTGACAAGCTGAGTCAGTGTGCATCAGTGTTCCTAAGCGGCCAGGCCGCCCATAGCGGCGGCTTTTAAATGAGGGCCGGGCCTGCAGGCTTTTTCTTGGCAGCTGGGCGGCCGATCTGCAGGCCCAGGCCGGGCGGCTTTTCTTGGCGGCCGGGCGGCTTCTGACCCAGGCCGGGCCGGGCCGCCCTTAGTGCAGGCTTTCAGAATGGAGGCCGGGCCGCATAGGAACACTGGTGTGGATATATGCGGACGTTTTCTGTTCGATTTTAGTATAGGCTCATCGACCGTGAGGCAAGGACGATTGGAGAGAGCGCATAGGTGATCAATGCTCACAAACGGCATGACGAAGATTACATTAAAGTTAGTAGCGAGCAATAAATACATGATACTTATGTTCCCAAAACAGGCCTACTTCATGTTTCAATGTACTAGGTTTCGTCAGTCGGGAGGAACCGGGTTCGGCAAGCTCCAAGTCTTTGAATTCGTTGTCATCCGCCCTGCGGGCACGTGTTCTGTTACCCCTTGTTGGACTGATTTGAGTTCGAGTATCACGTCGGCTTGGGTTAGGGTTGAGCACTGAGCCACTAGCGGTATATTCTGTCTTTAGATGGATGTTAACAATTTCACGTTTGGAACAGGTTCGGTGCACGTAAATCACCCTGGTCGACGGTAGGGGATGGCGAACTTGCGAGCACCGAACACACCCGAAGAAGCCGAAGGCAAGTTCAGCCTACTTCCAGCACACGTTTGTTCATTCCCACGACAGCTTTGCTTTTGTTTTAATGGGCTGTTGCAACCAATGTTCTCAATAGTCCGTACGGACCCGGTCTCAGGAAGGGATGAGTATAGTCCAGTCCAGCAGCGAGGACAGACTGAACTGAACCAATGAATGGTAGTCTTGCACTGGACAGTGCTGGTCTGCACTAGTTCATTTACTACGAATGTTATTAATCTAGCTTCGGTATAACTCCCAAGCAGGCGGCTACAAAATCACGATTCTTCCCCACTTTTAAGCAGCAAACATGCAAAAATAGACGATTATGTCCAGTATAGTACGAGTTTCCAGCCAAAATGGGCAAATTTATTCCATTATTTACCCGATTCCAGCAAGTTTAAACGTTACTCTACAATCGAGTCCAGGACCAGTCCAGACTGAGTCTGAACCGGTCTGATAAAATGTTAGACTGATCCGATTCCTGTCCAAAATGACCGCGCACTGAACTAGGCTAAAACCAGACTGTTCCAGTTTTGACCGGTCCACCCACAGACCTTTGAGAACATTGTTTGTGATACCATGACTTCCGAAGTATCGTGCTCACTGCAGCACCTAAGAAGCTGTAAAACATGAAACTAATGAAGAATGAACGGCCCTGTGATGGACTACAATTTTCTGTTGATAAACCGATAGATACCTCATCAAGCACAGTCAAAAGTGAAATGAGCAAAGCAGTTTCAAACTGCTATAAACACATAACATTCAACTGATTCATACCAAGATGCCCTCTTGCTCTCATACTAAAAATCATCAGACCAATCCCTCAGTCGGCAAAGCTTAAAACCTAGTGGGAACATTGTACAAAGACTGAGAGCTATCGTTACCTCCAAAATATCATCGACCTTACTAACCCTGAATTGGAAGATGCGCGTCAGCATCCTGCACACATACCACTGTACCACGCCACTATTCTCCGGGGCCGATCACTTACATCCTGCGAGTTCGATACGCACGTTAGAACTCACTACATCACCGTCCCAACTCCAATACTTATCGGGGTCAAGCACTCACGCACTAAAAGTTAGTCAGCACACGGCACCCCAATCGCCAACACAACGCCAATAGTCATCAGGATCATCCACTTACAGTCTGTAATTACGATTATACATGTCAGCACTCTGCTTCCACGTCAAAGTGACCAGTCAATTTGTTTCCACCTACAATCTGCAAGTTCGAATATGCGCGTCAGCACGCCGCAATATCACTACCACAGCTCCAGTTGTCATGGTGTCAACTAACGGTCTACAAGTTCGAATATAATCGTCAACGTGCTGGTCTCACATCATTACAATGCCGAAGGTTGGCCACTTACTTTCTGCAAGTTCGAATATACGCATCAGCACACTATACCATTACCATGCTAATAATCAACGTGGGCTACTTACACACTACATATTTGAATGAGTACGTCAGCGACCTGCATCAACATGACCGCCCTAATAGTCACAATCATCATCGTTCACATACAATCTGCAAGTTCAAATGTGCGTCAGCAGCGTGCTTCTATATCATAGCTACTACGCTAGTCGTCATTGCGATTGTTAACTTACCCACTGGAAGTTCCAAGATTCGCGTCAGTTCACTGTTTATACATCACTGCCACCACCCAACGTTATTCCGAGTCGCCTACTTACTCCCTACAAGGCATTAGCACCAATCTTTTCCATTCTTCCACGTCAACAGCTATCAGGATCGTCCACTTACACTCTGCATGTTTAAATGTATGTGTTAGTAACTTCCACATCGTCGCCACCGTATTAAAAATCGACAGCGTCAACTTACACACTGCGCGTTTAAATTTGCACATTAGAACATCGCTTCCATATCACTGTCACTAGGACAATATTCATAAGGCGTGTGCTTACACTCTGCCAGATCGAAGATGTGTGGTCATTACGCTGTTCCTAACTCACCATCTCCATAATAGGAGTCACTGGGGTCGTCCACTTACCTTCTGCAAATTCGAATATGCCAGTCAGTACTCAGCTCAGAAATCACCGTCGTTTTGTCAATAGTTACTAGGGCCGTCTACTAACACACTGCAATTCGAATATTCGAGTTAGCATCTGCTCGGTAATTTCCGACACCATGTTAATGGTTATGGAGGTTATCAACCTACATACTGCAAGTTGAAGATATGCATTAGCACCTGCTCGCATAATACCGTCCCTATGCCAATAGTCACCGAGGGTCCACTTACAGTCTGCAAATTCAAATATGTGTTAATATCCGCCTACGTATCTGGGTCTTGCACCTACCCCCTATCACAAGTTAGCGCACTAACCGACTCCACCGTAACTACACTAATCGTTAACTTACGGACTGTAACCTCGCATTTGCCGATTAGTATCCTACTCCTATATCACCGCCACGACAATCATCATCATTGGACTGAACATACACACTGTGTGTTTCAATATGCAAATTAGTATCCTGCTTCGACATCACGGCCACCTCAACAGTGGTCATGCGACTGTGCACTTACATCCTACAAGTTCAAACATGTGCGTCAGTATACCTTTCCCGCATCACCATCATCACGCCATTGGTCATCGGCAGAATCCACTTACCGACTACAAGTTCAAAAATTTGCATTAACCCCGTGTGCCCTACGTCGCCGGCGTCACTACCCCAATGGTTATCGGGATCGTCAACATACCCACTAAACATTGATGACATGCATTAGCATCTGCTCCCAACGCGCCTGTAGTTTTGGGTATTCCACTTGCTTTCTACACATTAGAACAGAAGCATCAGCACCCTGCTCCCACATCGCCACCACCCACCAAGTCATTGTAGTCGCCCACTTACCATCTGTAAGTTTGAACATAAGCCTCAGCACCTTACCGCTGATATCAGGTTCGCCCACGTACCTTCTACAAGTTCAACCAAGACAATTAGCACCATACTCCCAATTTCACTATAATCACACCAACAATAGTCAAGTAGCCAACTTACATTCAGCGCATACGAAAATATGTTAGTATTCTGCTTCCAAACCACGGTCACAATGCCAATAGTTACCAGAGTAGTCCACTTACCGTCTGTAATATCGAATGAGTCCCTTAATACCTTCCGCCAATATCACCGCCATGATGCTATCAGTCGGAGTCGCCTACTTACCCCCTACAATACGTCAGCACATCCGACTGCGCCGTCACCTGGCCAGTAGTTGTCAAGGTCGTCTATTTACCGCCTACAAGTCCAAGCATGCTTCTTAGCATATCAACATCACTACTAATAGTCACTAGGGTCATCCACTTACACACTGCAATCATGCGCATCAGTAACCAGCTTCTACATCATAGTAACCGCACCCAGATATCAGGGTCATCCACTTACACACTGTAAGTTAAAGATACGTATCAGCACATTCCTCTAACACCACAGTCATGGCGTAAATCTCCATCTAGGTTATGTACTAACCCACTGAAAGTTCAAATACAAGTCAATATCCAGCATCAGATCATCATTACCACGGCAGTAGTTTGAGGGTAGTCCACGTACACTCTGCACGTTCGATTCAGTGAATCAGCAACCTGCTCCCAACTACAGCCACCACGCCAATCGTCATCAGGATCGTTCACTTACGGTCTGTATGTTTGAAATGTTCATCAGCACTATGTTCCAAATTGCTACTACCACGACCTGATGATTAGTGTCGTTGTCTTACCCCCTGCAAACTCGAATATGCGCATCAGTTATCTGCACTCTCTTCACCGTACCACGCCAATGGTCTGCATCTGGGCTGTCTACTACCTTCTGATAGTGTTAATGATGGTGTCAGCACCCTTCTGCCACCTAGCAGTCAATTCGCTAATGCTTATCAGGGTAGAACACTTACACACTGCAAAGATAATCGTTAGCACAGTCACCAGTTCAATAGACACGGAGTTTGTCCACTCACCTCCTGTAAGTTTGAATCAGAGCGTCAGAATTCTGGCAACATATCACTGCCACCGCAATAATAGATTTCGGTCTTTCCTTACACACTATAAGTATAAGCATTAGTGTCTTGTGTAATTTAATCATCACCAACGTCCACCAGTCGTCGCTCAGGTCATGTTCTTACCAACTGCAAGTTTAAAGATGTGCATCAGCTCCCTTCCTTCAAATAATCATCCACATCAATAGACATCCGGGACTACTTACTCCCTATAAGATTTAACATCATAGTCAGAATGTTCACCACGCTAGTAATCAACAGGGTCACATTTACATCCTGCAAGATCGGATACACGTGTCAACACTCTGCTCTAACATCACCGTCACGACGCCAATATTATTCAGGGTCATGCACTCACACACTGCAAGTTCGAATGGGTACGTCAGCACCTGTTTTAACCTACAATCACCACGCTAATAGTCGATAGGGTCGTCCACTTACGGGCTACAAGTTCGAATGACTTCGTCAGTACATCATTGTCTATGCACCACCATTCACCAGGCTATCTACTTACAGTCTTCAAGTTTGAATCTGCGTGTTAACACCAGTCGCCACTCCAATAGATAGCAGGTCATGCTCTCACCCACTATCAGTTTGACAATGCACGTCAACATAACGCTCCGACATCACTGTCACCACGCCAAAGTTACAGAGACCATCAACTCACAGTCTGCACGTTTGAAGACTTCCGTCAAAACTCTCATCGCATCCATAATTATCAGGTTATTCAACTTACATGCTGTGAGTTGTAAATATGCGTTACCACGATGCTCCCAGTTCACTGTCAACGCAACAGGATTATTGTAATCGTCTGCTTACCCCCTGCATGTTCCAATGCACATCAGTTCCTTCCTCTCAGTACCTTGCGCTTCCTTCACTGTCTTCATGCCAATGGTCATCTGGGTTGTCTACTAACCTTCTGCAGTCCGTATCAGTGTCAGTGCTCTTCCCCCATATCACCGCCCCCACACCAATGGTTATCGGGATGGTCAACTCACACACTACAAATTCAAAGATACCCGTCAGTACCCCACTCTTGTTACCATCACAATGTCAAAGGTAGTCCACATACCTCCTAAAAATTACAGCTTACGCATCAACACTTACTGTTACATCACTGTAACCGCTCAGAGTCATTGGGTATATGAACATACACACTGCAAGATTGAAGACACACATCAGCTGCCATGTCGCAAATATCACGCCAGTACGCTTTGGGGTCATCCGCTTACACTCTGCACGTAAGAATATGCATGTCAGTACATCGCGCTGTGATCACGATAACCACGCTAACGATCTTCAATGTCGTGCACTAACACACTACAAGCTCAATCATGAGGGTCAGTATCAAGTTCCCACATCACCGTCACTAAGCCAGAAGCCATCGAGACAGCCACTTACAGTCTAGAAATTTGAATATTCGTATCAACACATTACTCCCACATCATCACCACCACCGACGAAGTTATTGTAGTTGTAGACCTACTTTCTATAAGTTGGATCATGAGTGTTAGCGTGCACATCACTGAAACGTACACTCAACGGGGTCGTGCACTTACACACTGCGCGTTCGATCATGCATTAGCACCGTTCTAACATATCCGTGACTACTTCAATAATCGTCACAGTCCACTTACTTCCTACAAGTTTAAACAGGCGCGTTAGCATCCACATCAGCCTAACCACGCTGGATGCAATTCCAATCTCCAAAGATTCGAAGTAACTTGCTCGTTCAGAAAGCTCTTTCGGAATTGCGTAGGCTGTAGCCAAAAGCATGCCTAGGATGATAGCGGACTTCATTTTTGGTGCTTGTTGTAATATTCTCGTGTACGTGGCTTTTACTGAACTCGAATAGCTGCAACCAGTCAAGCCCCAGATCATGGTGAACAGTGGACGCATCAAGCCTTTTGTTTGCTCGCTGCCCGGGATCCTGTGATTGTTGGGATTCCCTTGTTGTACGATATTCTTGGGTTGTAAGGCTACGTCATCTGCATATTTGCCATACATGTGTCAGATGCCCACTTTTAGGTATTACAACATCGTGTGACATTGGCCAAGTTCATCCTAATCCGTCAGATTCCACTACTGTCGGCAATGCTGTGATGAACAGGAGGGTTGCTATCGAGGAACAGCTGACGCAGATTAATGGCTCATGGACGGCTAAGGTTGATATTGAAAAGTTTGAATGAGCGATATAAGCCGCGCATAGGCGACCTTAATTGATTGATTATGTATGTCAGACTCTACTGTGCATGAATAGTGTGGCCAATATTTTAATCATACGGAAGTGTGCACGTAAAGTTATATCTCCACTACCACACGATCGGACAAAATATTAATGATCACGCGTATTCAAAGACTTCGAAAATCTAGGAATGGTTGTCATGCAGCAGCTGTTATGTTGGAAGAGAAGCCATCAACTTTATTCGCCGCACAGTGTTGAGTTTTCTCTCTCAAAAACAAGTTTCTTTGACTTGTCAATGTCACCGAGTGGTGGAGAGTATGCGAGATCAAAGGTATGCACTATTAATTTACGCATTCTCTGAACACATGATGTTTTCGCTTTACATTGACACATTAATGATGCATTAAATGAGCGGGTTATGTTCATGCATGCAGTGTTTCAGCCATCCGTCAAGTACAGGAAAAACTACGCTCAGCCAAGATTTATTACTTTCCGGGCTCATTTTGCCCTAGGGCTTCCAACTTGAGAACTATAACCCCGCCGGGCTTTACATTCCTCGCACGCGATGCTTTCACTCTATGGTGTCATCCGGATAAGAATATACGACGCACTTATATTCATCAAACAGCGCAAAGAGATGATCAACAGCCGATCCAGAATGTGGCCCAATCGGAACGACAGCGTAGGGGATGCAGACAGGATCAACAGCTTCCGAACCATACCCTGCTAGACTGTCGGCTGGAATAATGCCAAACCGGATAAAGCCAGCGTTTTAAGCTATCTGTTTCAAAATCGCTCCCCAAGGTTGCTTTAGTGGTAAATTAGTTACAGGATTAGGTTATGAGGTCGCAGATAAGATCTGAAAAGCAAACCGAATTACCTCCCCATAAAATGTGATATCCGGTCTTCACGCGCGAGGTCGTGGCATGACCAAATCTGTTTTGTGAGGCAGAGCAGTATGTATAGGTATAGTTGGAGTACAGATATCACATGGCCTAAGGTTAGGGGTAAATAACTACGTGACCGCTCTGTTGCGAATATGAAGCAGATAACCGTGTGGATAAACTAACATGCAGAGTGAAGAAAGGAAAAGACTCAAGCTATGTTTTATAGGAATGGTGACTATTGCGTGGCTTATTGCCATCTATACCACGCGGATATGCGACATCCGCTAGGATGTAAATTTTATATCCCCTACATGCGCGGTTTTCTTAAATTCGGTTCCATTTACCATAGGGGCTATGCCACCCTATTGTGGATAGTGTGGGTAGTGAAAGATATCAAAATCATGTTAGTGCTGACTCTTCGTCTACATTATACCCTGCCGGCCTCTACGCTATGCAGCCATTACAATAGTGCATACTGCAATGTTTACAAGCTTCCCCAAAGTGTGGTGCTCTAGCGTCACTCAATCGGAAGTCTGGGTAGCCAATCACCAGCTTATCACACGCCAATCTGTGCCACAAACTACACCCAAAAGGCGGCGCAACCGAATTTAAGGAAACCTAGCGTGTTAAGGATAGACTACATGTCATCTTATGATTATAGTACGATAGTCAATGCAACATAAGAAATTGAATCAAGTGATGTCCTGTTACGACTCTGTGGGATGGGTTTATGGTACAGGGTTGAAGAACAACTTTCGGGGTATGGTTATAACGTCGGAGATACGATCTGGAATCAAACTAGAGTACGTCATATAAAACTTGACAACCAAGCTTAATTCTCGAGGTGATGGCATGCCCATGACCTTTTTGTAGAGCGTGGTACAATGACTAGATACGACCAGTAGCATGGTTAGCACTTTGGGGTTCTGTTTCCGGCATCCCCTGAGCGCTTGAGAGTATGACCTTGGATCTATGGGATGCATGGCGGGAAACTTCTTGCACTTGTAAATATTAAACCTATTTTCCTTGGAGATATGCGATCAAGTGATGAGGGACATCCTTATAGCCACGGTGGTGGGGAGGTTCCCACTCCGCTGAGTAGTACAGAGTACAGCGGTTTGACTGTTGTTATTGTTTTGGGAGCTACAATTCCTTTTACATTTATTTCGTTTGTTGGAAAAAGAAGGACAGGAGCTCAGTACCTGGTTAGTCATCTAGTGAGAACGATAATCGAGTGCTACCATACTCTAGTTAGAGTCAATGCAGAATGATTACAATAAAAACAAATGTCTTGAGCTATTTAAAACCTTAACTTAAGCCAATGATATACAGTATCTCTATGGCAAGACTTTTAGCCCCACAGCGGAACAAGGCACTTTGTGTTAAAGGTTATTGTATGATGCCAATCTTAAAGTATGTTAGACGTTGAATATAATTTTATATGAATACTCTGATTAGCAATTACTAAAATTACAGTAGTCCTTGGTAGCGATGAATGTTTTTAGGACAGTGATGAGGTCGGAACAGATCGAAATGGATTGATGATCAGAATAGAGTGAGATGGCGTATGGCCAGGAATTACTACCGACGTAGGGATTGCAGTAGCCTCCATCGTGTCTCGCTAAGACCTGTAAAATTACCCAGGATCCATGGGTGAGGCCATAACTAGTAGGGTATATGCTGGATGATATTTCAGCGGAGCTACGGGACTAGTTCCTAAATCTGCCACACCAATTGTACCTACTATAAACCGTGGGAAAAAGCGCATATCCCGCAATTAACCACTGGGAAAATATTCCTTTCTGTTGCGGTTTTCAACATGTTAGATGGTTGTGAAGTATTCAATATGCATCATGCCGGTAACGGTAGATATCGTAAGTAAGTCAATAAATGGTCATGGGGTATGACGTCGCAGGAGTCTCGGGATAGGCAGCTGTAATCGGATCCGATTCGACAGGCTTGGACTCAGCACTACCACATATTAACTGCAGTAGTCAGCGACTTCCGGAAGGCGACCATAACTCAACATAGCAAGCCCTTAATTCGTTGCAGTTTCAGTAAGGGACAGCTGGAGGTGCGATTTGAATGTTTGATGCCTTAGGAGAATAAACTCTGTTAATAAACGTGTAAATGTTTGAAAAGAGAGGAGAATTGAGAGCATAGAGTGACTACCACTGCTACCACCGATTCTATAATCTCTCATGTAGTATTTAAGACAGGGGTGTAAGCCGTAAAGGGCTAAACGCCCACTGTGAACATCGGTGGAGATCGGAACAGTTAGGGACATCATGGCGTGTGACTGGCTTCATGAGCCAGCACAGTCATTCGTTGTCGCATTACATTTTTAACATGCAACTTCTATGTGTTTTCCATGATGACTTTCGCCAGTAGCACAGGTACATAAAAGCGTACGGTTACTGGATTACAGGTAGGGATGGTTAACACGTTCACTGAGGCAGTAATTTCAATTACTCAGCCGATGCCATGGCTGTTGAGATCAATCGAGTACGAATAGAGATATTGAATTGACTATCGTACAAAAGTGATTGTCTAAAGAGCAAAGAGAGAGAGAAAGACAGGCAAATATATGGGAAAGGAGAGAGCATACTCGGCGAAGCCGAGTATCACATCTGGAGACCAACACCGAGCATCACTGCCGGGGCTAGCCCTACTCGGCATGGGAGCTGGTGGCGGCCCATGGGGGCCGCAAGCCACCGGCCTCATGCCCGCAGCTTTAGGCCGAAAGCCACACAAGCCATCGGGCCAAATCCCGTGCCAACAATGGCAGCCCAAAAACTTCACTAGCCGGAAAGCTTTCCACCCGACCGAACTGAACAGAAACATGCCACCCTGAAGCAGCTTGGGTTGTCTACTGGGAGTTTGCTTGTCGATCTGTAGAATTATATTATACCTACAATTACTCTCATCGCCGCTAACCCTAACCACCGGATGGTCCTGCTGGTGATGTGGTGCGGTCTGATGAAGTGGTGTGGATGTGTGTTTATATATGGCAACTATCACGATCACTTTACAAGATCGAACTATATGTTAGGCAGTAGCCTTCTAGCATGATCTGGTGAGGCGTGACTCAGAGCTTTTACAGTGTATAAACGGAGTTGGCTAGTCGAGCTGCGCTATTTGGATTGCTGCGCAGGGGCGTGACTGAAACGAAATGCTATACAAATCTAGAACATCACGACAGAATCAAGAGAGGGTATACACTTCGGTATATGTAGTTCGGGCTAGCTCAACTGTACATTCTGAATCTGCACCACATCATAAAAAAGGCTTTTACGCTACACATGAGCGATATTGAAAGAGAAGAGTATACCAAGTGAGAGAGATATAGTTGAGTACTCTGAGGGATATCCCGCAAAGGCGTTTGATTCTCGTGTGCGACTTCCATATACAGGGACTCGTATTAACGAACTCCGTATTCGCTTCATGCCATCGTTTCCTGACCAGAACGTATCTCAGTACCTTCGAAAATGTACCTATGCCGGTATATTAACATTTCGTCTCCTACTTCAGCGTTCCCAGCCCAAGGTGTGATACCCATCACTGCAGCCTAGACATGCCGTATATGCATACGGCTACCTCCTTCTAATGCTCTCTGCACGTATAAAACCCCCCACCCGGGGCACTTTTTATAGGAAATACTCGCTTTCTTTGGGCCGCTCGTGACCCCACATTCTACCCCACCTTCCCAATTCCAGCTCGGCTAAAATGTGGCGAAGCCAACGGAACGGGCCGAGCCGCATTCGTTCCGTGCATCCCCAACATCTCGCTAAAGATAAGGCTGCTGAAACTGGGGTAGATATTCATGACACTTATCATGCAGACTTGAAATCCGACGAGTACCTACACACATATTACACAATGCAGGTGGGCAACCGTATCCTCTAAAATTATCATCTTCGCACCACAAAGCAGCCGCACTTGAGAGTATCTCTCCTTACTAGCCGTTACGGACATCCCCCTGGTGGCCGATTCATGATATGGCAGTTCGTACAGATGCATACGCGCAATTTCTAATTGGTAGCCCCAAGATTCGCGGAAGTCTATGGACGCAGCGTCATGGTATGAATATATGCAACTGGCACTGGCCTCGCAGTGACTGTTTGCTGGGCAAGCTTTCAACATGGGGAAGCACTGACGCGGAAAGCTTTGGGCAGGCGCATGCTTTGTTACTTCGGAAGCTGGAAAAGCGTGAATACCTAACCGGCTTACATTGCTTTACGAGAGAGCTGGTATCCCACAATTTGGCCAGGAATAGACTGGTGGACCTTGTATGGGCAATACTGCACCCTCGTTCTGGCCCCGGAATGATTTCGCCCGATAGTGGGATATCATAGTGTAGCGATAACCTATACCAGTTACTACAGGAAGGCTAAAGTGGACGGTTCTCGCAGTGGATAGCAGGAAGGTGCACCCGCAATAAGCCTAACGCATGTGTACGAGTGTTTAGTGAGTGTGTGTGCGTGTGTGTGTATTATTCATACTGTATGCACTCTACTTTAGAGTATGACAGAAATCCATTTTTCCCCGATACTCCGCGGTGTGACCCTGACGTGTCCGCCAAGCCCTCCTCTCGGTCAAATGTACCATCCCTGTCTCCTTCCCCCCATTTATCCGCCACCTCACCACCCCTCCTACTCTCCCTCTCTCCATGCAGGGTCTCATTGATTACATCGCAGTGGAATACCCCAACCGGCCAATCCCCATCCGTTCCATCCCACCCTTCGTACTAAGTCGTGGCTGACTGACCAGCATGTTCAATCGAAAGCGCAGAAGGCGCATTGAGGTTGTTTGTGGGGCAGGTGCCGGGATTCGAACCCGTAACATAGTAGCATAGTGGCACAGCTTCATATACAATCATCAGCATGTTAACCACTACACTACGGGGACCCGCCCCTACGTGTTTAGTGAGTAGCGTGGTGGGAGCGAAGCTGGTAGCCTGAGATATAGGGTACAAGAAAATGTCACAGATCCAATGTCGGGACGGAATGTGTTGCGGTGATAGGTGCCAGCAATGCGAAGCTTCACTAACCACAGATTGTTGCTGGTGGAGCAAAATTTTCGTCCCTGCATTTACCACGACAACAGTTGTAGGTATGCACACCGACGTGACCGGGTCAAGTCCTTAAATGCATTTGAGGGCCATATCTATCTGTTGGAACTCCCCCACTGCCATTAGCTTACACCGTGAGCGGCATACTCGGCTGAAGTTGGTTGCGGCTCCATCTCGTAGGCCGCATGTGGCTGTGGCGCGACGCAGTACCACCACGGTAACATCTCGGTCCTAAAAATATGTTCTCAGAGGTCACCAATTCATATCCCATGACTTGAAGTCCAGGGCATGTACTGTGTAAGAAAGTACGACCGATTTTGGCTCAGAGATACTTGCCTGAGATGACTTTTAGCGTTTTCTGCGGAAAACAAGCCGGTGGAACGCGAAAATCCTCGGCAACTTTGAGCCCAATTAAGTTCACTCTATCTCGGTCTCCAAGCGCATCTCTAAGTTTGCTCCATCTCCATCTCCAAGTTCATTCGATCGCCATCTCCAAGTGCAGCCAGCACCATCTCCAAGTACACCTCCAAGTGTACTCTATCTCGGCCTCCCAGTGCATCTCCAAGTTCGCTCCATCTCGTTGTCCAAGTGCAGCCGGCACCGTCGTCAGGTACACCTCCTTGCACACAGGAGTACCCTTCTGCTGGCGCACCTACGAGTTCGCTCGAGTATAATCTACAGCCAGTCCAGATCCACCGTGTATACATAAATAGATATTTAGATACATAGATAGATATATAGATGAGAATACCAACAAAATGCATCAGTTTTACCATAGTTCAACTACAAGTAGTAACTGAGATTTCTCGCTCAAGCGATTTCTAGGTGTATCGGCAGCGTTCCCAAAGAATATGTCCGTACTCCCAGGTAGCTCTACAGTACTTCGCGGTGCTCCCAGATTTCTCACCAGCGCTTCCAGGTGCTCCCGGATGCTACTGGAAGCCACTGCAAGAGTCCAATCAGCTCCGAAATTTGTCAATTGTAGGATGATGAGCCAGATTGACTCTGGAAGATTACGGAAACTTAGAGGAAGATTGGTGTCATCCTTTGTTTTCCCTCTTTTTAATCCAAATAGTGAATGCTGCATACAGAAATTCAGATATCCGTAGACAGATACAACAAACGCATAACATGTCAATTATTATTCATTATCCTTCTTTAATAAGAAATGTGAAGATGTGAGTTACAGTGTATATGTAGTAGCAATTATATCCACGCAAAGTTTGAAGTATAAAGGCAAGTACCCGTTCGTAAATTCGCGTACTGCGTTGGATGTTAATTAGGTGCTAATCGTTGCACGAGTGTGTAAAGGCGGATACCGGTAAGTGCGGGAACGTACGTACATGGACAAGATACAGTTGCTAACTTGAACTCGAGTGATCATGGATGTGTAGTTTCATAAAGTTTCGGTACAGATCTAATTGCCATGACAGCGACTATCTACTTTGGCGTCTAACCGGCCGCCCGGTTAAGTGTCGCCGTTACATGACTGCAGGTCCAAATATATGGACAGACATATATGGTCTACAGTTTATGTAGGCTGAAGCATGGGATGAAAATGGAATGGGAATCGTGTCTGAAAACAGTTCTCGTCTGGAATCAGGTATTACGTGACTGGTGCTCTACGTAGTGTGAACCACGGGATAAAAACGGGACGGGATTACCGTCCAAAAACCGTCCCGTGGGAGTGTCAAGCCGGGATATCTTCCCGCCCGTCAAATGGACGGCATGTGGACGGGATGTTCTCCGCTGCTCCACTACCGCTAAGAAAACGCAAAAACGACCGTTGGGTAGCAGCGGCTGCCGAAAAGCAAGATCTGACGAACGGCGCTACTTGAGCCCAACGAGTAGATCATTTGATGTCTAACCAGAGTCCTTATTGGACAAATATTGGTAGAGTTGCCATGAGTGGATAGTGCGGGGGCTTGCAGCGGGGAGGATTCCATCAACACCCATGATCCACCCATGCCAACTCCACAAATATTCATCCGATAAGGATTCTTGTTAGACGTCAAATGATATCCTTGATGGGCTCTATTACCCCCGCGTGTCTAATTTTGATCCTGATTAGTCGTTCTTACTCGGCAGCCGTTTTTATTAATTTGACGCGAAATGGCATGGAATCCCGTTCAATACCGCCTGGAATGTCGCATTTTATGTAATAAAAGTCAGGACGGAATGTGTTGTGCACTCACTGCAATTCCAAGCCTCGGTTCAACCGACTCTGGCCGTTGCAGCTGCACTTCCACCCTTGCTCACCCCGAGCCACACTCACGTAGTCGGGTCCAAACAATGCCTGTGCTTATCGCATCTCGCTCATCACAATGGGTATATTCCGACACACTCACTCTATTTCACGTACCAACCAACACTTATGAGACCTATTAATAACCTTGCCAACAATGTAGCTAATACTTAATGATCGAACGTATCAGTTGCGTACAAAGATTCATTGTTTCACGAGCGATGCATGCAGCTGTAGTCAATTCGTGCAGGCTAATGCTCCGCGGAGTGACTAGTCAGTTCAGGACCGTTCCGTATTTCTGGCAAGACGGGGTTTCGCTGGGCCCGGCTAAATCACCGTCTTCGAGGATCTGGCTTTGCGGGTCATTTACGCTCCCAAGCCACAGACATGGCTGAACGGTTGTCCGATTTAAGATCGAACACGTCTGGCTAATAGGGCTCATCCAGTAGATGATTTGATGTCTAATAATCCCTACGGATATATCATCCCCACCTATGCCAACTTGACGAATATTTGTCCGAAAAGCAAGATTTTCAAACGTCAAATGGCCTACTCGATGATATGTAAACGCTCGTTGTATTTTATTTTAAACCGGAGCAGCTGTTCTTACATAGCGGCCACTTTTGTCTAATTGACATGAACCCACGACTCACACGAAATCCCGCTCAATACCGTGCGGGATGGGATGATGTATCATGAATCCAGTCCCGTTACCATCCTATAGTTCACAGCAGAACAATTATTGTCCCACGTTCACCTCGTGGTTCATACTAGGCCGCAAATCGTTTTATATCTACAGGGCCTAGTGGTTTCCATCATGTCGCGACATACCAAAGTCAAGTACGAGAAGTAGAAATCATTATGTATTATACTCTATTTGGTATTAAGGCCCCTAAAATTACAGTACCCAATACCGGTAGTTGTAAAGGCAAGTGCCACACAAATTACGGCCCAGGATACCGTTACATTTCAGTTTATGGCGCATAACCAGCACAACCACCGAATTCCAACTCCCCGTAGCCACCAGTCACCTATCGGTATTTGTATGGCCCCTAGGGTAACAGACAACATTCCAGAACGCACTAATCTACCAAAGTCAGACCTCGAACGGGACGGTGATGTTGCGCCCAAAAGAGTATAGTCTACCTGATAATAACCCTGACTGGACTGGACTGCCAGTGTCAGGGTAACTGATTAACCGCGGGTTTTGCGGTGGTTAGACCCCCCGAGCAGGCAGGTGAGTCCTCCGGTAGTGGTTTGTCGAGTAGGGTTTGACTGGGTGGGTTGTAATGCTGTGGGTGTACAGTAGATATGATTGGTATGTTAGAGGTCATCACTCGGTCACAATGTCAGCACTCGCATCATAAATACATCGTTCGGAAGACTGTGCGTACTTATAGTCCCATAACTCATCAATTGCTAGGACAACATATGTTATACTCCAGTGCAGAGCATGCATGTGTCCGGAGGGGCCAACTTTTCCTCTCCTGCTTCAAGGGTCTTGCTCCAGCACTATAGTATCGTACCTCTATATTGAAGTGAGCTACAGTGTGGCAACACCGTAGTGTTCCTTACTAATGCCTTCGTAATTTGGCAGGCTTGGTGAGACTTTAGCACGGTATACTGCAATTGTCATTTTGCGCAGTTGGTAGCCTCGAATCAATATTTGTAGAGACTAGTAGTTGCTTTATGAATTGCTGCGGTGTGCAGTGTTCCTAAGCGGCCAGGCCGGCCCGGCTTTGCATAGGCCGGGCCTGGCCAGCGTTAGCGGCGGCTTTCAAATCAGGGCCAAGCCGGGCCTGCAGGCTTTTCCGGCCAGCCTGGCGGCTTTTCTTGGCGGCCTGCAGGCTTTTCTTGGCAGACTAAGCTTAAACAGAATATTTTGTTTACTAAGAAAGTCTCCAAAGTACGAAACATAAACCATATCCAACTCAATCATCGTAGGCCTGCCATTGCCGTATTCCATCCATCAACCAGATTAAGGCTTATGCAGGCCGATGTAGGCTTTTTAAATCACGCGAGGCCGGCTTTTGACCCAGGCCGGGCCGGGCCGCCGCTAGCGCAGGCTTTCAGAATGGAGGCCGGGCCGGGCCGGGTCTGCAGGCCGCTAAAAAGCCGGGCGGCCGGCCAAGCCGCTTAAGAACACTGGTGGTGTGGTATCTAGTGCTGATGGGCATACTCAGCGCCCAAGAGCAAGTAGTCGTAATTGATAGCAGCGAGGTGGTTTCGGGGGAATGGCACCGTTGCAGTGGAGTGAGGCGATGCTCGGAGGGTGTGGCAATTGTTGGTGGACTTAGCTAAAGTCACGTAAAGTGATTTGCTCGGGGTTATTGTTCCTATCTCGCTCAACAATATTAGTGTTATCATTAATCGAGAGAAACGATGACGAATATTCTTGAGATATAGTGTCTCCTTTCTAGCCTTCTTTTTCTCTATGGAGGCGTATCGGTCAAAACGATCCATTTTTAATGCCATCAGTACCTCAATGCTTATTGGTCTGGGCTCATAGCCTATTGAATAACCGAGCGTAGGCACAGAGCGATTCCAATGTACATCGAATTGTGCGCGATGTATAGCAACCATCAAGTAAGACACTAGAGATCAAAAGATATACTGACTGAGGATATACGTAATACCGAGTGATGATCACTTGCTTTCAGCATTACTTCCGGATCCTTCAGTGCGAGACCTCTAAGGCTAATTGTGTGTATACATCGGATGATACAAAGCACCGTTCCGATTCTTCATAACAGAATTCCTCGCAATCTGTAAGGCGGAATTTTAGCTGACGTGCGTTGGTGAGCCCAAAACGAATCCGCTACAGTTAATCTTTGGTATTGAGCACCGGCGTGTTTGGCCGTATGGTCTGGTGACCATCCCTGTCTCACCCAGAGGTCCGAGATATCCGATTCTAATAATTGTATTTTGTGGTGCGGAGCTGTTGGTTGTCATGCACGTGAAAGCATGTCTTAAATTCCTATTGGATCGGTTCAAGTCTCCAAGCACAACACAGCTCAAAGCACAATACCCGTACACCGCAGCTAGAAGCACAACACGGCTAAATGCACGGTATGAGTAAACAGACGAAATGAGAACCTTATGCATATGTTCTGAAGCACAGTTCTAAGAGTACTCAAAAAGAAAAAAAAAATTCATGAAACGGTGCACAATAAGTGTAATCTTCGGGCATCATGCGAACTTGACCAGATTAAATAAACACAAGGTTGTATTTCCGACCAATCTAACCTATCCATGGTACCATTGTCAATTAATACCCAAATTCCTCCCATTATTATTAAACTCATGTCAATGGTTAATGCAATTGTAAAATCTAAATCCCATCCAACTCATAACCACAGTCATGCTAACCATGGGTCAAACCGCACTACTTCCCAATATAGGAGGGAATGAAGTAGAAGGATTGCTAGTTGCCTAGTGAGGAAGCGCCTTCACAGAGTAGTCAGCACCGATCATTCTCTATCAAATAGTGGTGAAAAACAATACCCTTTCGAGCTGATGAACAACTCCATTCTTAATGACGATATCCGATCGAATGATACGCACTCCGTTGACGAAGGTAGTACCGCCCTGACGTGTAATCTCAAGTTTCGTACCAGCGTCGGATCGGAAAGACCTTTTGTTGAGAAGATCTGGCGTAAATTCAAAGCCTGTGCTGATGGTATGTTCCGCTACAGTTGTGGCCCCAGTATGGGACGAAGCGCTTTCGAATGCGAATATGGTTACCCCTGGTGTCTCGCTGAGTTTATTTCCTAGCCCAGCCGTATTAATGGCGTCGCGAAATCCGGTGAGGCCGACTGCCTGCAAGGATTCAAATAGGGGCTCCGGAAGAGCAAAAACGCTATTGTCATCGTTAGCAGCAACAAGTAGTTGCGGCGATGTCACTTCGGACGTACCCATCAACAGCATAGATGTTGCCTCCATTGAACGGGAAAGGCCCCGCAACCTGACGGGCAATAGCACCCATTCCGCTCGAAATCTCAATTGAACCCTCCTGACCACTCTGGACAGCTCTCCCTGGCTGGCCTTGTCCAAGATTGACATACGCTGGATCTTCAAGGAACGTCGCCAACGTGAGGAGACCGCTTTCTCTAATCGCACTATTCTGTCTTTTTGTCATCGGGTAGGGGGGCGGCCCGAAATGGCTTATGTGGTAACTATTTGACGCCTCGTCTGCGCGCTTCCTGAGCTTTGTGTTTCCCGAGTTCGGTGCAGCGGCCATTGCAAGGTTGGTAGGTGCATATATTGTGATATCATTCCGCTGATTAACTTTGGCGACAAGGGCGGTGTCACGCTGTAAATCGGAAGCGAATGAGGTGAGTCCATTTTGATTAAGGACATCAAACATGCCCTGTCCAGAGACGAGGACTGAGAGAAAAGAGAGGACCACAACACAGAGAGAATGGCTCTTCATCTTGTTAATCGATGAAGGAGATAGAGAGAGATGCGATTCTTCGAAAGAGTGATAGATGATGTAATAGAACTGACTTGCAAGTAAATACTACTAAGGACAATGGACGAACCTCAGCATTCCCAAACTCCGTAGAATAGACGTTATATAGGGCACCTTTCCAGGCGCAAACCGCTGTTGTATGTTGAAACACCGTTGTGTGAATAGCCGCAATAACTATCAGATAGTGAGCGTAGCCACAGCAACTGTCAGACACTGAGTTCTACTGCAGCAACAGCCACACAATGTGCCCAGCCGCAGCTACTGTCAGGCAGCGCATCTAGTCGCAGCAACTATAAATAGTGTTCCGCCGTCGGTTCAGGCGCAGGTGTCCACATAGTACGCGGGAGCTGGACAATGTTGGACACGGATGCACCGGAAAAGCGGAACACCACAGCGGCGAGGGGACCGAATTCCTTACCACATATCCACTCGATTCATGGCAGTAATTGCACCTAAGTTATCACAAGCCCATAGTTAACAAAGGCAAGGAACGCAAGTACCAAAAATGAACCATTTAACGTATATCCCTTTACAAAAACAAGGTAAACTATACTGCCGAAGAATGGAGTACTTGTGCACGTATGTGTATTGACTACTGATGTGATTTTAAGAACTTTTCTGCGGAAACGGCACTCTTCAGGTAGCTCCGGAATAGAATAGGCCCGCTTCGGACGTTGGAGAGGCCCTCACGACTAATCAGAGCCACACTAGCGCGTTTTGTGAGGCTTTGGCATATGATCCTGGTAATAAATGCATAAGAATGCACCTGGTGCATGAAACATTTCACCCCATGAACGAAAATGAATCGGAACATGCGGACCAGATAAGCCAGAATAGGTTGTTGCATATATGTTTTGATCATATCCGCCAATTGCAGGAGAGTTTAGAGAAATTCAGCTGCGCCGAACGAGCTCAGCTGCACCGATGAGATGCAGCTGGAGATTAACTGAATGCGCATGCAAACAAGTATTTACCTGCATACGCGGTCTGTGTATATGCGCATCCAAGCGCACAATGGATGGATAGACACTACAGCCAATTTTATAAATAGTACTATGTGCTGTGGTTATGCTTAACTTTATACATAATAATGTATATGATGCGGCGGTGTTTCTGTGTCGCTTTGCGTGAATGAGGTTTAATATTATAGATAATAGTATATGGTTTGTTTAAACACTGGTGGTACCAGCCCCAAAGTTGACGCGGTGACTATTTAGAGAACTGCATAATCGTGTGAGCACAAGCCCCAAATTTGATGTTTGAACAAATAAGTCGTAAAAGTATAGCTATGATTAGATAATTGATTGTCTGAGTCGCCGAACGAATTGAATATGTAAGGGTTTTGATGTATCTCAACCTAGACACTAGTCATTGTGATTCAATGGGATGATTGGATGAAATCGTCCAGGGTTAACCCAACTACTAGAGGGTGGTCTCGTGAAAGATACCTAACACTCTAGGTTTGAGATTTGCGAGATAAGAGATTGTTAAAATGATTTAGCTTTGAAAATAAGTGTCAGCGGTTCGGGAGGGCAATGCATCTCCGCCCACCCCAATCTCACCCTGCATTATCCCTGGTAATCTGAATCACAGCTGTGCTGCACCTACTTCCTATCGTTTTTCGGCGGTGTGGATGTGCTTAAAAATCATGAACACCGGTTCTGCTACGGATGGGTCTGCGCCTCGATTAATGTACTCGATTTATTCACAGCTTTAGTTCAGAGGATGTAATCGTTCCTTTGACAGTACCTCATACTAGTGTCGAGATGTTGTACGCATCTTTTTATATCATTTGACTTTGGTATATATATGGGCCAGACACCGAAAAAACGAGAACCAACGGAACATTAGCGACCGACACATTACCTCCAGATAACAGTCTAGTGCCTTAATAACGATGGAGTTCTACAACCAACCTGGTAATACTACCTATCATACCGAGTCGTTTCTCAACCCCATTCGAATGCTTCGCAGTCCCTTTGAGATGCCAATGGAACACGGTCCTAGCCAGCAAGTTGTAGTTGTTTCAGCAAAGGAAGCTAGATATTGCATTGTCGCTTACACAATACTCGTCGGTTGGATCTTTGCGGCGGTGGCAAAACTGGTTACCGCTCTGGTTCTTGCCTTCTTCCCTTTAGGACGGAACGGCAATCTATACGTCATGATCGTCGCCTACTACAACGCAGATAGTCCGTTAACGGCTCTTGGCAAGATCAGCAACTTCGCAACCAAGGCATTGTTCGACAGCAAGCATGAGGAACGTGGTTGGGCTATTAACTGGAGTACGATTCGATGGTGGTCTGTTCTTTCCTCCATAGCAGGATTACTCTTCGCTGCCGACAATCTCCTAAAGTTCCAAGTCAATGGCGGCCAACTAATAGTTAGAAATGCGGCAAGAGTAAATCCTAGCGCCATTTACTATCCACGGTTGCCGACGCCAGAGAGCCCAGACTACAATATATCGTATGAGTTAGTGCAACCGATAAGAGCTGCAGCCGCATTTCAAGCCGCTGGGAGAGTTGCGGGAGGGAAGGAGAAGATGAAGGAGAGGGTCAAGTCGTCAAGTAAAATCTCAATGGACGACCTTGGCAGACAAACGTTGGAATTCAGCTACAGTTACTATATTAATGGCTCCGAGATGGGCCTTCAACTAACGCCCTTACTCAAGTATTCTGTTGATGGGACCTGCCGGACCGAGTACAGCTGGGTTAGCACCACTCACAGAGTGGACGATTACGATTACTATCCTCTGTGGGGCAGTTCGGACAACAAGACCTGGGCCAAGATACCGTTCGACTTACAAGCACAGTTCCCTCCCTGGATCAATACCATTCCTAAACCCGAGGAAATGGTACATGGCCCCGGTAGTGAGTTTGCTATCGTCCCAAGCATCTCGCATCGGAACTCGAGGACACCGAAAACGAATGATTCGTGGTATCTCACTGAAAAACTCCCCACAACCTCATTGGACAACTCACCCCAGCAATACCGAGTTCAACGGGGACGGCCACCATTCTATTGTTGGCAGAATACTACTTGGTCTCTAGCAAATCGCAAAACCGCCAACGTGTCTGACCTCAACAGTCTTCCCGGTGTGCGCCTCTCAACCTTCCTACAAGACGTCTTTAAACGAGAATTCTCAACTCCGCCAATTATCCAACTCGCCAACAACCTTGGATATGCTGCGCTAAGCTCATCCATGGACACCATTGTAGCTGCGCAACTAATAGCCGCACAGCGATGCAGCGCCCTGAGAGATCTTGAGAGGCTAGCCCAGATCAGCTTCGTATCTTCTCGTGACGTGGTAAGGAACATCGTACTGCAGTACTCGAGCTTACGCAACGCCACTGGACTGGGTAACATTGCAGCGGACAAGTCCGGAACGGTCCCATACGAAAACGCAGACTTCATTTTGGAGAGCAAAGATGTCGCGGCGTTATCATTCTCAACTTTGGTTCGCATCCCTGTCGTGTGTGTAGTCAGCTGGTTAGTTGTTGGGCTCCTAGAATTATTGATCGGCAGGATGGCTTCAAACGATGACGAAAGCCAAATATCCCGGTATATCTCACAGTATAACCTCCGGGCAATCGGTTTCTCAGCGCCTCATTTATATCGATATTTGGACGAGGAAATATGCAGAGAAAGGAAGTGGTCAGGTCGAACATCGACGCCGTACATAAAAGATATAGGAGGAGGTGGCAAGAGCAGTGGAATGGGAATGGGGGACTGGTTGGCGGGAAGACAACCCTGGCACAGAGGTTACAAAGACCTGGAGGACGGAGATGACAGCAATTCAGATTCCAGTATGGAACTACACACTCCAGTCTCCGTTAGGAGATGGGAAGGATCACCGAGCGCAGGGGACATGTGCAACGCAGGCGAAAATTCTAGGCATAGGTTGACAATACCGGATGGAGTTGAGATCAAGAGTTCTCCATTTGTCGTCCCCAAGCTTATACCCAACACAACTCCCGAAATATCTTCAACGGGTTCTATTTTCCGCGGAATGGTTTCTGCGCTCAGGTTCTGGCATACCACGAAAGGTGATCGTTGGTATGAATTAACAATGACAACCCGTTGGCAACCGAATGTAAATGGACGCAAGTTAGTGGTATTTGAAGACATCGAAGAATGTAGTTAGAGTGTTAACTCAATATTTAGTCCAAAGGCTATCGAAGGCACCAGACAGTGCAAAGTAGTTGCTGATACAATGAGTCGCCGGATAGTTTCATACACATAGTAGTCATTTATATAAAAATTTTACTTGCCATCCGCCACTGTATCATCTCAGCGGGATCTCCAGACTCTTCATGTATATAAAAGCATAGATTTTATTAGACAGTTCGTAAGGCAATCATTTGTGTATGGTAGATAATTTAACCTCTTTCTTTGGGTTTGAATGATCTAAACATAGGGGCAGTGTTCCTAAGCGGCCCGGCCTCAATTTGAAAAGGCTGCACCGCAAAAAGCATTCCGGCTGGCCGGCTTTTTAGTAGCCTATAGGCCCGGCCGCGATTTTGGAGGCCTGGCCGCTTAGGCATACTGCATACGGGTCGAGTTAAGTTGATAGTATGGAATTGTGGGGGTGCTTTCCCTAGGAATATTGAGACAACTCATTGTGATGTAGACACTCGGAGCCGAATGTATCGCCTTCTTGGAAGCCTGTGAGGCTAAACGGTTGGTCTAACTTTGGAAGTATAACTACAATCTTTGTTGAGGTGGAATGAAGTCCATGTGTCAAGATGGTGCTTGCCAATAAGGTATGTCCAACTTTGTTTTGGGGTCGGTAGATAACAAATGAGTTTGCCGGTCCGTAGAGTGGAAGGATATCGCGCTCCATATGGCAATACTCTCCCAATATCTCAATAAGTTCAATAGTTAATGCTAATCAACCAGGGAGGTGATGCAACGTGGTGATAACAGAGCAGCAGCGCCATCTACACGCAGAGGTCGTGTTGTCTGATCCTGCTGTAATCATTTTATCGAGGGGTTACTATGCAAGGCCTACGGACCCTACGTTATAGACAGCCCGAGGTTCTTTCCCTTCTCTGGCTTATTTCCAGTGTTCCTCAGCGGCCTGCACGTGATTTAAAAAGCCTGCATCGGCCTGCATAAGCCTTGGTCTGGTTGATGGATGGAATACGGCAATGGCAGGGCTACGATGATTGAGTTGGATATGGTTTATGTTTCGTACTTTTGAGACTTTCTTAGTAAAGGCAGCAGAGAATCTTTCGAACAAAATATTCTGTTTAGGCTTTGTCCGCCAAGAAAAGCCGCCCGGCCGCCAAGAAAATGCTTGCAGGCCCGGCCATCATGTAAAAGCCGCCGCTAAGGGCGGCCCGGCCTATGCAAAGCCGGGCTGGCCTGGCCGCTTAGGAACACTGCTTATTTCCCAGCCCAACGTCTCGCATCTAGGCAGCATGAGACATATTACGTAGCCATATTTCGAGCTCAATCCCAATAGATAACTTCCTTACATTTGCCTGTAATAGTTAATTACATAGTTCTAATACTATCGACCGATTCCATTCAACACATCGCGTAGAAGAAGCACCATATATAGTATGGACCCCTCTAGCCCCAAATTTGATGCAGGCCCGCCTTATGTTGATAAGCATTCTGCTGCTCTGGTAGGCATTACTCTCGTTGTAAGCAATCGCATTGGTTGGTTACATTACAATGATGTGTCAGATCGGGCGGTAAGGGCGACATGTCCCGAAATTTAAATCGCATAAACAAAATATAAAACCCAATGAAGTAATTTCGATTGGTGTCAATTGTTGCGGCGTCACCGACATTAGCAATGACTTCAGGTGGGGTTGTCACCAAGGTTGTTAGTCCTCACTAGATGATGCCAGTCATCATATTTGAGCAATTTAAGCACTCTGTTGAGAAGTACGCAAATTGTGCTGGCGAATTCCTATTGGCTGAGATAATTTCCACTCTGTTTATTGAAGCTTGATTGACGTCCTTTTTCTTAGCAGCTCCTCCTGAGTGGATCGTACCCTGTTGGCTGCACGATGTTTGAGATATTCCACTGTGCTTCTAGAAAGATGACTCGTGTCACTTTTTGTAGCCGCCTCTCCCGTGTTAGCAAATTCCGATTCACTGCATGTTATCTGAGATTTTCAATTGTGCTTCTAGAAACTGGAGCCGCATTGCTTTTTCTGAGCCGTTTCATCACCCACAATTGCCCCAACGTGGTAACCGGTGATTCGCTTCTGACTAGTGGTTTTGTGCAGTTGCCGCGTCGCCAGAAACAAGGCACTCCCATCAGTCAAACTGGGTGTCTCTGTCTATGCTCGGGCTTGAGGTTGCACGTCGCTAGTGGTTTGGTTCTTTGGTGTTACCCGCATGCCGAGCCGTACGCTAACTCGTCCCTCGATTTTGTTGTCCAATGGATGTTGGGCGCATTAGCCACACAAGTTTGCGAGCCTCACCAGGCGCGCCACACATATACCTAACCATAGGTACGAGAAACCGTCGCCAAAGGTTTTATAGTTCATGCTGCGAGAGATAAGTCTCAATTCATGAATAGTCTGACGGAAGTTAAGACTATGCAAGACAAAATTTCACTAGGATATTCGATTGTATTCCTGACACATTTTGCAAGTGATCATCCATGACTGGACGCGTCAGAATCTGTATTACGTGTTGCTATAGTAGTTAGGGGAGAACCATGCGTATATTATATGATACAGTGATGAGAAGGAGAGAAGAAGAAAGACTCGATTATATACAGAGATTTATGAGAGAAAACTTTGATGCATTGCGACTCCTGAGACACTCGCCACTCTGAGTCACTGCCACTGGATGTATAACAGTACGAAATGTCCTGAATACGAGTGATTATTGATGACGCCAACCATATGCCAAGCCATGGAGCGACAGTTGGTTACCTATCGATTTGGTAAAATACCAACCGTTCAGCCGGTTCCTGCGCTCAGGACGGGTCAGGTCTGCACCAAGAACATGACCATCATTGCTGTGAATATCTGAGTTACAGAAATGTAGCCAGTGTAGTCTGATAGAGAATAGATTTCTAAGAGAGTTATTTCTAACCAAGGTGCTTGGCTGCCGAGGGGTGAAGCCCCCAGCAGAAGGGTGAGGAGTGGCTGACGGCAGCCCCGAGCCCATCTGCGCGCAATATGATGTTTTGAACTGTGTCAGGCTCTTGATTTGTACACAGATTACACCTTAAGATCATCTCTGAGCGTCATGGCGAAGCACTACACTTCTTCCGAATACGATCCCGTGATACGAAGCCACTGAACTACGAAGCTACGAGGCAACGGTTCGAATTAGATTCTTCCGAATGCACACCAAATCAAGCTATACCAGTCAATATGATGCCTTACGAGGCCACACTAGATCAGTCGTCGGCGGAGCAACGATTGTTAAAGAGGGGATGACCATACCACAACCGAAATTCTCACATGTATAGAATTACCGTACCGGAAGTGCTGGAGTGAAGGACGACAGAGTACACTTACTGGCAGAGAAGGTCAGCGGCGATATATACACCAGAGGCTAGAAAGCGAGGATAAGCGTACCTGCAGAAGAGTCATCATGCGCACCCAACATTTGGAGATAATAAGCCGATCTGGAGAATGGTCAAGCCCAAATGGAGAATTGACGGCAAGCCTTCCTGGAGAAGTACGGACAGCACACTTGGAGAAGACTCGAGCAATGCACCTGGAGAAATGTTCATACCTACACCCAGCACCCTGATGTTGCGTGCACCTCAAAGTACACCCATCGGTAAGTGATCGGTGCACTTGCAACTGCACCTGAAGCTGATGAGAAGTCAACTTGAAGTCCGCTTGATCACTGCCGAACGCGTACGAAGGTTGCGACTGCATGACCGTCTGAATATCCTTACGAAGATAATCGAGATGCACCCCCTCTTTGGCAAAGGAAAAGAAAAACCCCATCTAACGAGGCAGTCGATGAGATACGATACAAAGGAAATAACATCCCAAAAGAAACGAGAGACCGCCGGCTCTTACTCCTCCATTCGCCTGGGCGGGAACTTTCCGACGTCAGTGGCCGCCAGGAAGTCCATCCCTGCCTTATCGGACTTTTCCATGGAGAACAGCTCAGAGACCTGCACGTGTCGGCATCTGCCCGCTCTCCACCCCGTTGCTTTTCCCACCTCTTTCCAGAGCGTTCGTTGCTGGTCTTTCCATCGGCTGGAGTGGCAGAAGAGGTGTTCCCGTGTCTGGGCCGTTCTTCCTCCACCCCCGCACCACCAGCACTTGTCGTCGCCTCGGAGTCCGAATCGTTTCAAGTACGTTCCCACTGGCGTGTGCCCGAACTTCAGTCAGTAGAATCTGGCTGCGAGTGACTTCACACTACTCATTGGGATGGGTCTGTTGCTCCCGGCTTTGCCTTTCAGTCTGTAGCCATAGTGTTTGCTGCATTTGTCGGCCTCCCACTGAGCCTTCGCCGCCGGCTTCGCTTCTGAGATTCGTCTGGTCCTGCTCGCCGCCGAGGTGTACATACGTTCTCGTACTGTGCCTGCTCTACGGCCTTCTCGCGCTAGATTCGCTTGGTGATGTGCTTCCTCATTCCCGGGGATGCTAGTGTGCCCCGGGACACCTACCGAGATGTTGCCGAATGATACGGAACATGGATTAGTCAATCGCACTGCGGGTGCCTACTGGTGACTACCGACGGGCCTGATCAAATATCGCACTAAGGCTGGGGAGAGCGCAAGCGCGCTTGCATACACAGTGAGTATGACCTACTGAGATGCTGACGAGGTAGACTTACCGAAGAATGTCGTGTAAGATGAACGATCACAGGCTACGACCGATGCAGGCAGTTGAAGCTCCCATCGATACCGAGTTCCGAGTGGAAACCTTAGTCTATGCCGAGTCAAGATGACATCCACGAGATGATCTGTTTCACTGAAATTACCCTGACGAATATCAACAATGATCTACGCTGAGATACGAGCTACCAGAATGAATGGCTGAAGGAACATGAGATTGGAAGTAGAAGGACGGAGGATCAATGTTTCACTAAGCCGGGGGTGGACCTGTCCGGACCGGAACCGTCACGGTTTAGTCCACTCCAGTACAAACAACCGGAACCGGATCAGTCCAAATACATTCCGGACCAGAACCTCCACAGTCAGGACCGGTTCAGACTGCCATATTGAAAGTAGCAGTTACTGCTAGATCTCCATAATCACTATTAGTAATTGTTCGATGACAAGCAATTTCTAGAATTTTCTTGAAGTTGCAGGCATGGCACTCCCAGTAGTAAGTGGCTGGTAGCAGGTGGAAGGTGCTGTGACGAATGTGGAGCGGACGAAGTCTATTGTACTATCTAAGGGAGAGCGCGGTCTTTATATATATGAAGGCTTGGAACTCTATGAAAGTCTATGGAAGCTCACGATTGCTAATGCCAGTGGCGGTGGCGAGTGTAAACTCGTGGATGAGTCTACGACTATGAGTCCGTAGCCTGTGAGCCAATGCGGCGAGCTCAGTATCGGCGACATCCTTTCAGATCATATAGTAACCGGTGCTGTTACAGATGTACATGATGTTATAGGTCTGATACTCGGTCCTGCTGCAGGGGCCGATGCCTGATGTATATCTCGAGTCTTTTTCCTTCTCTCATTTCTCTGTACCACAGAATACACGCACACGATTTTCCCCAACTTCCATATCGTAACAGGTGCCAGGTGGCAAGTGGCGAGTGACACTTTGTGAATGAGTTTTTTGTGTATGAGTGTCATCCTGCCGGGATTGGTGCAGACCGGGACCGTCCAATCCAAGACCAAGAGTCTACGGTCCAGTCTAGTCTTTCGACTCCGTTGGACTGGACTGTTCGGGTCCCTACCGCAGACCGGGACCGTCCGGAATGTCGAAAACATTGGAATTCGTTCTTTGGCCACTCCAAATTCCTTCTTGGGATGGGATGACTGACCCTGAATCCCATCCCCTTACTATTCGCTGGTTCAAATTATTAGAGGGTAGTTCGTGCGTGATGCTGACCACTTATTCAGGACTGTTTAAAGCGACTGCACAGGCAGTCAAAGAATTAGCGGCATTTTGAAAAATATTTCACGGCGACTTAAGATCTTCTCTATGTGCACACGCATATCCTGGTCAATCATTCCGCTCATAGCTGCACTTTATCGGGGGCGGTACTGCAACCCTGTTGGCGGGGCGGGTTCAGTCGGCGATGACAAGACATTGAAAAACTTCTATTTCTGTAGTGAGAACCATGAGATTTAGCACAAAAAAATCACGAAACCCCGCTAAGGATTGGACGGGATGCCGTGTCATATCGTGTCAAATTGGGCGCCGAGTAAGAACGGCTGCTCTAATTTAAAATCGGACACGTGGAGATAACAGAGTTCAATGACCAAATCATTTGACGTCAAACTAGCGTCCTTATCGGACAAATATTCGTGTAGTTGGCAGGGTGGATGGTGGGAGTTGATGGAATTCTCACTATCCTCCCATGCCAACACCCCGCATACTGTCCAATAAGGACGCTTGTTTGATGTCAAATGATTTACGTGATGAGCTCTATCAGCCCGCTGTGTCCAATCTTTATTTAGCCTAGGCTTTCCTATACGGTGGCCGCTTTGGTCGGTTTAACACGAAATACCGTCAAATACAGCTTGAGATTTTAATGTTTAGTCGTCACAAATCCTATTATGGGACGGGACGAGCCATCCTGAATCGATCCTGTTACCGTCTGCACCTGCTCGTGATGGAACTTTCGTGAATCTTAGTACTGCTCAATGTTGTAGCTGACATATTTGTGATTATCATAATTTTGGGTGGGGTGGCTGGGGTCAGACTGGCTTGGCTAATGCTCATGTGCATATATCGTGGCGTCGAATGATGCGCGACCATGCTGAGATGTTTTTCAGAGAAGGTGTGTTTGCAACAATGCTCACTGGCTGACGTTGTTGTTTGACTCCATATCAATATTCCTCATCCTTGTTGGTTATCGAGATCGGCATGCACTTCGCGAACTGGGGGATGGTTACTACCCAATCAATTGTGCACGTGGATAAGCCCGAGATACAAATACAGCCATGCAAAACAGTATTGTGTGGCTACCTCGATGCGGCTCGTAGACATTGCTGCCTAGATTTTGCGATATAAGTTCAGATTGCACATCAGCTATAGGCTTTACATATGCGGTTCAGTAGCACCCAACAACAGTCACCACAACGCTATACACCATGTTTTCGACTTGCAACCCTGCATTGGTATCGCATTCCGATGGGATATTTACCCGCTTCTCCGCCTCGACTAAGCGCAAAGACAATGAGGTCCAGAGTGACCTGATTTCGCTTCTTTCACTCGTCCAAAGCTGCAATGTCGACTTCCTCCCCATTACGTGGCAGCCTGCTCTCAGTACTCTTGGTGAAGGAGGTTCTGGAACCATAAGCCAGTCAACATTCGTCACCGACATGCCGCGTGCATTCAAGCGTTTTCACGTCCCCGAAGGCTCCGACCCCGACTTTTTACCGTTGATGTCAGAGCTATTCATTCTGAGCCGACCACCCATTCAGAACCATCCAAATATCATTAAACTTGAGGCGATTTGCTGGGAAATCAAGCCCACAACCGAAAAAGCTGTCCCTGTCCTTGTTTTTGAGAAAGCATCGTGGGATCTTCAACAGTTCATGAAGGTGCGCGAGGGCATGAATATGTCATTCGACGACAGGTTCAAGCTCTGTGCCGACATTGGAGGCGCCATTGCAGTGTTGCATGCATATGGTTTGTCATTCTCTGTGATTATTTCCTTTTGCAATCTGACGCAGGCATAGGCGTGATTCATGGAGATATCAAGCCACAAAACATGTTGGTTTTTCAATACGCTACCGGAAAGATTACAGTCAAGGTCGCCGACTTCGGTTATTCCACCCTTACCATAGGTGAAGCAGGACAGGTTTATCTACCGAAGTCGAGGCCGTGGAATGCTCCTGAGCATCATTTCGGGGAGTTCACGCCTTTGGCAGCAAAAAAAACAGATGTGTACTCCTTTGGTTTACTTTGTCTTTGGGTTCTCTTTAGGAATGTAGAAGTTGCGCAGAAAAGTATTGATAACATAGCTGAGTTTGAATCGTTCGACTCATTTGCCGGTCCCCGCACACCTCTTGAGCAGCTCAAAGATGATGATGGGGTCGAACGTCTTGCCAATCAATTGATGGAATCAGTGCCATTAGCAGACTTGAGTGCGGAAAATAGGGTTCGGCTGAAGGAATTCTTCAGTCTCACTGTATCGCATAGCACCGAAAAACGGACATCTGATATTGTCAAATTAGTGGGTCTCTTGAGTGGGGAACAGTGAGCCTCAGTCGTAGTCCTACCAAATTTAGGGCTTTTGCTAAGAAGTTAAGAACTGAATTACAACACTTTATTGCAACACCATTGGAGACAATGCGGGAGCTTTCAAAGCCTACAGATTTCAGAGTCAGTGTCACTACACACCCGTAACTTTCGAAGAACATGGCTTAGTAGAATGATTCTAGATTGCGGAAAATCTTATAGACTTCGTAGCTGTCGACTATCGTGTTCGGCAACAGATTCGAGAGGGTCTCGAAAAGGTGTACTTCGGACAACATCCCGTTACCAACATCGCATTCCAACTTGCGTTTTGCTACCACATTGGTTTTGGGGTCCGATCAGATAACAATCAATGTCTGACATGGTTGGAACGAAGCCAGAGACTACCTGACGATCTGAAGAGTGAAAAAGAAGCCGTAAGGACCATGCATTGGATGAGTGGTGAGCATTGGACGAGTGGCACAATACGCGGACTGGTTACAATCAACCTTATGCAAGAATATCGAGCATGGGGATTGAAGAAGCTGAACGAATCTAGGACGGTGTACGAAGGAGAGGTTAAGGATATGGCTAGAGAGCTTGGGGAACTCCATCTTGTTCTTTTGGTCATGTGTAGGATCCTGGGAGATTTGTTGGACGAATCTGGGGAATTTGGGGAATCAAAAATTCTGCGGATGAAGATTAGAGATCAAATACAACAATCCCACGGAGTCGATCATCCATATTACATACAATCATTATTTGAGGTCGCCAAATCGCACACAAAGATTGGGGAATGGACGCAACAGGAGATATTATATAAAGAGATTCTGAAACAATTGGAGAGAACTCATACGGCACCGGCCTCGGTAGCCACCAAAATTAAATGCAGCCTTGCATGCACTTTTATAAACCAGGGACGAATGCAGGAAGCTCAGAAATTGTTGGCCGAAGCCGTCGAGGAGCTTATGCGGACGCTAGGTCAAGAACATCCAGAGACCCTTATCTATATGAATAACCTCGCATGCACGTTGTCGATCCAGGGTAATTGGAAGGATGCTCAGAAACTATTTAGCCAGATCGTGGAGACCCAAAAGAGGATACTTTGCGAAGAACATCCTACTACCTTGACCAGCATGGCCAACCTTGCATCGACATGTTTGAATCAGGGGCGATGGAACGAGGCTGAGAAACTATTCGTGCAGGTCTTGGAGACAAGAAGGAGAGTGCTTGGCGAAGTGCATCCAGATACATTGACTAGTATTAACAACCTTGCATCGACATACCAGAGCCAGGGACGGTGGAAGGAGAGTGAAGAACTATTTTTGCAAGTCATGCAGACAAAAATGAAACTACTCAGCCAAGAGCACCTGTCAACGTTGACAAGCATGAACAACCTCGCAACGATGTATCGGATCAGGGGGCAATTGGAAGATGCCGAGAAGTTGGTTGTACAGGTCATCGAAACGACAAACCGGGTACTCGGCCATAGTCATCCAGATACCTTGAACAGCATGGATAACCTTGCGTTAATATACTTGAGCCAGGGGCGTTGGACGGAAGCCGCGAAGTTACAAGAACAAGTCGTAGAGACAACAATCAGTGTGCTCGGCCGAGAGCATCAAGAAACCTTAAACAGCAGGAGCCACCTTGCATCGATATACATGAGCCAAGCACGGTGGAAAGACGCAGAGGAGTTACAAGTGCAGATTTTGGAGACGAGAAAGATGCTCCTGGGCCAACAGCATCCAGATACCTTGTCTAGCATGAGCGATCTCGCATCGACATACATTGACCAGGGGCGATTAAAGGAGGCTGAAGTGTTACTGAGGGAAGCTATGGAGATGTTTAAGTCTGTACTCGGCCACGAACATCCCTCTACATTGGCAACTATCGGTTACTTCGCATTGACGCACAAACACCAGGGTCGCTGGAATGAGGCGGAAAAAATGGAGATACAGGTCATGGAGACGAAGAGGAGGGTACTCGGTCAAGAGCATCCAGATACTTTGATAAGCATGGGTAACCTAGCATCGACATACAGGAATCCGGGTCGTTGGAAAGAGGCCCAGAAGCTAGAAGCGACAGTGAAGGAGATTCAGACGAGGGTGCTTGGCCCAGAGCATCCATCGACTTTGACAAGCATGAGCAACCTCGCATCAACATACGATCATCGGGGGCACTTGAATGAGGCTAAAGGCATGGAGGTACAAATTCTGGAGACAAGGACGAAGGTACTTGGCCCAAAGCATCCAGATACCATGGCCAGCATGAGCAACCTCGCATCAATACTTTACAATCAGGCGCAATGGAAGGATGCCGAGGAGCTGCAGCGGAAGGTCATGAAGATCAGTTTCACTGTACTGGGCCGAGAGCATCCCAACACCTTGGCCAGGATGGCTAACCTCGCAACGACGTATGCAAAGATTGGGCGACTTGGAGAAGCCGAAGATCTATTCGTGCAGGTCATTGACGCGGAAAAGAGGGTACTTGGCCAAGAGCATCCAGGTACTCTGAACAGTATTGGCAACCTCGCGTCAATGTATAGGGACCAGGGGCATTGGGCGGAGGCTGAAAAGCGCCAGGTACAGATCATGGAGACATTCACGAGAGTACTTGGCCAAGAGCATCCCAGTACCTTAATTAGCATGGGTAACCTCGCTTCGACGTATAGAAACCAAGGCCGATGGACGCAGACCGAAAAGCTTGAGATACAGATCGTTGCGACATTTACGAAAGTACTCGGCCCAGAGCATCCCAATACCTTGATAAGCCTGAATAACCTCGCATCCACATACAAGGACCAGGGGCGGTGGAATGAGGCTGGGGTGCGTGGGGTGCAGGTCGTGGAGATGAGCAAGAGGGTACTTGGCCAGGAGCATCCAGATACCTTGGCAAGCATGGGGAACCTCGCATCAATATACACTAACCAGGGGCGTTGGGAAGAAGCCGAAGGGATGCAGCTACTAGTACTGGAAACAAGAAATAGGGTACTCGGCTCGGAGCATCCAGCTACCTTAACCACAATGGCCAACCTCGCGTCGACATATAATAGCTGTGGGCGGTTGAAAGAGGCCGAGAAGTTGGGGGTGCAGGTGGTGGGTATGAAAAAGAGCGTACTCGGCCAAGAGCACCCAGATACCTTAATGAGCATGAGTAACCTTGCATCGACATACCTGAAACAGACGCGATGGAACGAGGCTGAGGTGCTGGAGGTGCAGGTGATGAATGCAAGCAAGAAGGTACTCGGCGAACAGCATCCCTCTACGTTGATAAGCATGGGAAATCTCGTATCGATATTTTCTGGGCAGGGGAGATTGACTGAGGCCGTGGAACTGGGTGAGCAGGTCAAAGAGATGAGAAAGATGGTACTCGGTGAAGACCATCCTGTTACCTTGATTAGTATCAATAACCTCGCAACAACGTACATGACTCTAGGGCGATGGAAGAAGGCGGAGGAACTATTGATTCAAGCAGTTAACACGATGCGGACGGCTTTTGGGGAGGATCATCCTTCAACAGTAGCTTTCAACACTAATCTGACTGCATGTCGTGCGAAACGGGCGGCATTTAAGCAGCCGTCTGGTGACGACCTCAACGATAGTAATCATTGAACCATCGAAAGGAGAATAGTAAGTAGAGATAAAGGTAGGCAGATTCTGGTTGTTCTTTGATACTGGTAACATTGCTAACTGCAGCGAGTGCAGGGCCCAGACACAAACTCGTAATTCATTACAGAAATTTCAGGCATGCGGAGATCTTTGTCAATCAGTCGACATTGGAGAATGTGGCCGCGTTAGGTGGGGCAGCAGGAGAGCCAGCAGTGGGGGAGCAGGGGATAGATGTGTTACTTTGTGTGATGATTGATTGTATCTCAACGGAGTCTGCAGGCTCATATGTACAGTAGTCTCGTGCACCAGCTCTTTCATCTTTATCCTGCTCAGTCTCGTGAGCTTTGATGCTCTTTTGTCGTGCTGTCATACATATTGCGCACTGCAAGTTGTTGAGATCCACTGTGCCAGAATCTATGGTATAGCATCTGTACGCTCCAGTGTTCCTAAGCGGCCAGGCCGGGCCGCCCTTAGTGGCGGCTTTTAAATGAGGGCCGGGCCTGCAGGCTTTTTCTTGGCGGCCGGGCGGCCGATCTGCAGGCTTTCTCTTGGCGGCCGGGCGGCCGGCCTGCAGGCTTTATTTGCCAACGTATAAGTTCAATCGAACAAGCATAAACATATTTTGTTTAAATGACACCCATTGCTGCTGCCTAAAGTCTTAAACTCAAAAAGCCACCAAAGTAAACTCAGCCATCGTCCATCATAAGTTCATAACCTTGCCATCCGTTGTGGCGGCCGGCCTACAGGCTTTTTCTTGGCGGCCGGGCGGCTTCTGACCCAGGCCGGGCCGGGCCGCCCTTAGCGCAGGCTTTCAGAATGGAGGCCGCTAAAAAGCCGGGCGGCCGGCCGGGCCGCTTAGGAACACTGGTACGCTCGCATACTGTATACGTAAGTCTTCCGATTTAATATCCATCGCCTTACATAGAACAACTGGTTTACTTGGCGACTGCATTTTGGTTGACTTCGGAGTCAAGCGACAATCAGAACTTTATTGCAGTTGTGGAACAAAAGGTGTAGGGGTTTGGACCCGCTCACAGCCAGAATTGCCACTAGTCAAGGATGGAATCCCGCTAGGCTTAAGGCGGAACCTTTAGTGTACAAAGTAGTGGAACCTGACGGCTGGGGTGATGGAAAACTCTTGGTATTAGCTTTAGCTGTCGTGTTCCAGATGTACGTTGCTCAAACCAGTTGCTGTGATCGCTGCAGGGGTCTAAGCGATGTTACGCACATGCAAATTCACCTCGGAACCCCGCTTTCTTGGCGATTGGAAGCTAAGATCAGAATGAGAATCCTCATTCTGCTAAGCCAGCATAAGAACTGTACTGATCCCGCCAAGCTAGGTTTTCCGCCCAAGAAAAGTGTTCAACTCCTAGTAGCTCGGCGAGTCGGCGGATTTGTTTAACATTGTGTTCATCCCACCATTCTCTCCTCTTCACTCCTTCCCTCCCACCATCAACCAAACAACCAACACCTCCACCACCATGTCCTTCAACTTCAACCAAACCTTCAACTCCTCCACCCACACCTCCACATGGGAATCCTACCTATCCTCCCTCAACGAAAGTCCGACACTGTCGTCTACCCGCGTCCGGTATACTACCTCAACAAAGAGGCCAAAGACAAAGTCCTAGACAACGTCAAAGCCCAGGAACATTCCTCACCAGCGAACCTGGAAACTGCGCTCAAAAACTACACCATCCCCGATACTCTGCTCACCGCCGCCTCTGGTCTCAAATCGATGCCAGGCACAATCTTCGTCATCCGCAATCCTGTCGATAACCACACCCAGCGGCTGCAAAAGCAACTGGATGGAGAGCGGCAGGAATAGCATACGGTGATCGTTCATGTCAAGCTGGGTGTGATGGCGATATATGATCCGAATTATGAGGAGGATGGGAAGGTTACCCGGGTTAGTGAGTTGAAGGAGGTGCGATTGGTTATCAACTTGGTGGCGAGGTTGAAGGAGATTGGGAAGAAGGTTAAGGAGGTCTGGATTGGGGGTGGGGGATGTGTTGAGCAGATGTGTAGTGAGATGTGCCGGGAGTGGCTGCATGAGGAGTTGGTGGTGAAGAGTGGGGCGGAATTGGGGAACTGGGAGGAGAGGGGGTGGAAGAAGATTAGGCCCAATTAGGGGGATTTTAGAGGATAGGAAATGGGGTGGATACGGTCGGATTAAACAAGGGGATTCGGCAAAGAGATTGGCGCGATCTGGGGAACAGTCAGTATGGTTCTAATAGTTATAGAATTTCTGCAAAGATTGTAATGTTATGTGGCTTGACTGTTGTTCTGTAACGTTTCTGTACCTTGATTCCCGCGGGCCCATTTAATTTTCAGATTTAAACAACACCAAAAACCGAGCGCGATACCAGTACGAAAAGCTGAAATCAGTGTGTTGCATCAATCCATAAGGCTCTCGGTCGTGACTGTGTTTAACCGTTACCCCGGGACTGTCCTCGTATACTTCGCACTCTTCTCTCCCTCCTTCACGTTGCTTTTAGGCTTGTACTTACAATCAACGCACAATATTCACATCAACACAGTGGATAACGTAAATCACCGGGAAGCGAGACATCCACTAGAAGCGAGACACCGTCCGTGCACAGATTGCGCCATCAAATCTCCGTCTATTACCTCCTCTCAACCATTGCTGTATATACAAAACCATATCTCAAACAACAGTAGATATAACTGGTGACTGTAGATTAGTCTGGGAGTCATCTGAGCAGCTCTGGGAGTGACTTACTTGCACACTATGACTTTCTTGAGCGAAGTCTCATGGTCAGTGGAGTGACCGGGGCGACCAGTACTGAGGAGATCTCATTTGGCCCCGGGTGTGAGGTGGTACGAGGGCGGTATCCATCTTCAGTGGAGTCTGCTGAGAAAGCGGTAGTAAAGGACTCCGCATCTGAGTCATCTTCAATGACTTCTGCAAGTGAAGGCAGATAGTAGTTGGGACGGGGTATAGTGCTTGTAGTGGAGCGCAGCAACCTGGTTGGTGTTTCTTCCAATTGAAACCGTACTCGAGGCCTTACTGGAGTAACTGGAATGTCGGTAACTACAGCCCTCTGAGCAGATTTCCGTGTGTGAAACTGCTTTTTGGCTGCTTTCTCTTTATCCATTGTCTCCCGAACTCGGATTTCCTTTAAGATATTTTCACCGGTCATGACCCCTGCAACATTGCCTTTTCCAAGCCTCCGGAGGTCTTTCTTTGAAGGGCGTATCTTTTTCACTGCTTCCCGAACTGTTACGGGGGTGAATACCCTAAGTAACTTATCCTAAGTATCCGCTGATACTATATAGCCACTAAGGTTCACTGCCGTAGATCCTATTTCTTATAATGAATCGTCAGATGAATTTTCCAAACTGATTTCTGAGTCGCTAGCTTCCTCTTGTAAACCTCCTTGGTAACTCTTTGCCTTGGCAAAACTGGCAGTTCCTTTATTCAGTTTAATGGGGCGTCTACAATCCTTAACTCTGTGAGTTCCTTTCCTATGGGATGGCCAAGCACACCACGGGCACTCGCCGTTCTCCTTACGTCTTTTTATCTCTGCCTCGTCAACGCCTGCTGTTTCCGGGAAACCTTTCTTCGGTGGTTCAGCTAGCTTTCTCTTGTATCGATCCTTTTTCCTGAAATGCTTTTTGGAAATAGCCGTAGGATTTATAAAGCCAGTAAGAGTCTTCCCTGTCGCTTTAAGGGCGGCAATCTCTGTTAGCCGTCTCGAATCCTTCAGATATTTCTCACACTCTTTGAGTAACTTATCCTGATGATCTTCCTTTGATTCCTGGACCTCAGAATCTTGAAACTCCGGGGTAATCTGGATTACGGGATCGCTAACTTTCTTTGTGGTATGTTCTTTCCGAACAGTGGTCCGTCCGTGAAGTTTATCGACGTGATTAACCAGAGCTTCTTCGAGTCCGATAATACCGGCTAGCCACCACACAGACTGCGCCACAATGATTTGCTGAGTTCTTCTGGCGTAAGATTTAACCTTCTCGAGGGCATATACAATAACGTCGTTGTCGTTCTCGAAGGTAACAGTCATTCGTATCGTAATACTTCCAAGGTGCGGGGCTGCCGCTACACAAAGCTAATAGATTCTAGGTATAGATATAATAGGTATAGGTATCATAAAAACGCAATAATAAATAAGGATATTTCTCCGCTGGTAGGTATCGTTTTCTCTCTAGCTGTTCGAGCTTGTCTTCCTCATTGCCAGAACAATGTGATCTCTTTATAGTCCCTCAGCCCAGTTACTCTGACTGGAACTATGATTAATTCCCTCAATGATAGCCACTTATCTGTGGGTCTAATTGACGATGCCCGATAGATACCCTTGCGACTTATTTGCTGGCGCCTCTCGGATGTACTCACGCATCCCCATAGGAGACACGTATCATATCGCTCATTAATCAGACCATAACTTCAACTTTGACATCTCGCCTTCGATGAGTTTATTCGGTAGTTAAAACAGGCTTATCAGGATACCAGTTCCGTACTGTCAACATAGAGTATTATGACACCCCTTAGTTGCAAGCTAAACGCATGCAAACCAATGCAAGGTAATTGCTTCTGGCTTTTCAGCCAATGCCATAAATCCCTCAGTTACATCATGCTTAGGTGGAGACGATTCTCTCACCGGGGTGTGCCGCACTGGGTATCCAGCCGTTACAGTCAGGCAGTGAAGAGCCCACTTTCTCGCAATTGACTAACAACTGCCGTGCTTGCTCACAAGCATGTCCCACTTAGTTTCTGGGAAGTGAAAGAAGCTCCTTGGTGTTCTCGGCTCACTCCGACTGACCACCTCAGGCTCTTCTTGTGACTGATATGAACCCCCGCTAAAAGGCATATCACTGGGCAGAGTACTTGCAAGTCTTGGCGTGGTATGCGCTGTCCGACTGTCAACAAGTCCCATTATCACTGCTAGGGGAGAACCCCTAACACGAACACGCTGAGCTTGTGTATTTGCAATATCAGCCTGTACTGACATATACTCTGCTGTATGAGAGAATCTCAATATGAGATTGCAGATTTCGCCAGTAGTAGCAGTTTTAGCAAACATTAGAGCCCGGGAGGTTTGTTGGCGAAGCTCACACTTTGTATAGGGAGTACGCTCAAGGGGAAAACTGTCGTCTCAGTTTTTGAAATTTGAGGTTGCACGACTAAGCGCTGTTGCATTCTGGAGTTCACTGAGTCCCGAACGTGGGTTGAATGGTACAATTCCGCAGTTTTTGAATGCTGCAGTAATATTTCGAAATATATAGGCTTGCTGACGTACTTCCTTGTACAGTGGAAAGAATAGCTCTCTGTTGATCCCAATGGTAGTTGTAAGAAAGTAATCTTCAATGGCTTTTCGGTATGCTAGCTGCAGAGGTGCAAAAAGTCCAAAGTCCAGTGGTTGTAGTAGATGTGTTGAATGTGGGGGCAAGCAAAATACCACTATATTATTGGCTTCGCAGAAAGTAAGGAACTTGTAGTTGATGTGTGAAACATGACCATCCAAAAACAACAAACGTGGTTCTCCTGGACAACGGGCCTTGGAAATGGGATCATATACATTAGTAAGCCAATTATACCCAATTTGACTATCTGTCCATCCTTTTGGTGATACAGCCCAGCGAGCATTGTGATCATCTTTTCCAACATTCTTATACCAATCGAAAATATGTACACTCCCTTTACCAATCAGGTATGGAGGAAATACAAATCCATCTGCGGATACTGCTTCCAAAGCCGTAATGAATTCCCGCTTGCCGTCTTGTTTAATTCGTGGATTTTTCTTCCCTAGTTGTGTAACTCCCTTAGTGCGTGGTGATATTCCCATAACAAATCCCTTTTCATCAACATTGGTGATTGCTTTATCTGAAAATCATTGAGCTCGCATAATCTTGCCAAGCTTTTGGAAATGGGTCTGAATAGTACGGGGGTTGCTGGCATAAGCACATTGACGATCAATTCGGCTTACAAATCGTACAGCAAGTATAGGATGTCGATTCAAAAAGCGAGTAATCCAGTTGTTTCCTATAAGGTTGCACTGTGTGGGATACTTTCCCTGAGTGAAGTTGCGAACCGGAACTTGTCTCTGAAAATCAAGTTTCGCCAAATGCTTTACCATCCCCATAAGGTGATCTATTCAAGGTGAAAATCAAAGATCGTCTAGCTTCAGGATCCACTTCACAATCGCCTTCTCGGCAGCTGGAGTAAAGAGTTGTTGCTCTTGGTGGGCAATTTCTCGAGTCTGGCGACCGTTCTTCCGGTGTCCCAGACTTGACTTGGGAAGACCATAAGCTTCTGCTGCTTTCTGAAGAGAACTAAAGACCCCAGTGTCTAGGCCTTTAAGAGCAGCCTCATATCGTTGCTCGAGAGTAAACTTTGGTATATTGCTTCGCTCTTTAACTTTGGGCATCGTGGGAGGGAGTTACTGAGTGGGGAAGAGTTCAAATGCAGGGTAAATTCCATTCGCTAGAAGCTTACCCGGCCGTCTCGCTTCTAGTGGATGTCTCGCATCCTGGTGATTTACCTTATCCGGCCTACTCTAAAAGTGCCAGTGTATTCGTTGCATTCAGGATTAGTGAGTGAAATCTCGATTGGTCAGCAAGGAGGAGCGAAAAGATGCCCAAAAACAGGCATTGATCGTCGTGGATGTCTTATTCGCGTTACATCTCAGTAAGCTTAACGTGGGCGTTGCGGGAGAGGGATCCAATCACGGTTGCCGGCACTGTAGACCACCGTTCCTAGCGGCCTGGCAAGTTTGCTATATTTGAAGCGTGCATGTACTGTACCGAGCATAATGGTTCGGACGAGCTGCCAGCCGCGACACTTTTTGTTTTAAATCCATAAACTTGTGACATCTTTTGTTGACATGAAGTGGTGTAACGTGAAATTTGGGCTCTAACGGATAGGAGTAATTGAGTTGGATTTAGGATTTCCTTTGGTGATTGCTTGAAGTCAATAGCGGAAGTCTCCCTATCAGTGGAAATTTTGTTGATCTAATCCTGGCGCAGAGGGAAGCGTATGTCGACTTATGTTGCAGCTGCCAAATTGGTGATGCGTATATTGACTTGTCTATTCATCTAACTGACATGTACACAAGAAGTAAAGTGAATGTGGCTCCACCGCTCAACCCTAACCCAAGGCGTGACGTACGAACCATTATGCTCGGTACAGCGCCACCGCTTCCGACACTAGTTGTTTAATTAGTGCCCGGTGTCTCGCAAGCGACAAACCTATAACCATCCAATCAGGGGTCGTAATAGTCCGTCCGCCCACCAGTCTTTCGGGTCTGCGCGTCGTCGTCACGTTTTGTGCGAGACCAGGGTGACATCTAGGACTGGGGTTAACTGCACTTTTGGAGTTATTTCGATGAAGACATAGTGATGCGGGCTCTCTAACCAATGTATTATTGACTAGGTATGCTATAGTGTGAATTATGTACCATAGATGTGGTTGGGAGGCACATCGGTCATCATCAATCGGTCATGACTATATCACTCGGCTATTGTGTTCATCACTCGGTCATGACTATATCACTCGGCTGATGTGTTCATCACTCGGAAGACAGCCGGCATTCGCTGTCTCGCAGTCTCAAAACCCCCAGGACGGAAAATTATAGTCCGGTGCAGGGTAAGGTCTTGCGCAGACGGGACGGACTTTTGCGACCCCTGTATTCAATGGTACGTAATAATGTATAGACGCTAATACATCCATAAATCAAGCGACGTAGATTGATCAGTCTTAATTCTCGAGTGGAAATAATCTAGCCATTAATATAAGTACGATCTCCGTTCAAAATTTGACTCCTTCAGCTTCCAAGCTATTGTTGACTAGGGATTTGGCCCGGTGGCTTCCCTAGTGTTTGGTGCTGGCGGGCTCGGGCATGAGGCCGGTGGCTTACGGCCCCCATTGGCCTCGCCTGCCCCCACCAGCCTCGCTTGCCCCCATCGGCCTCGCTTGCCCCCATGTTGAGGAGACGGGCTCGGCACTGGTACTCGGCTTTGGGCTCCGGTTGTGATACTCGGCTTCGCCGAGTATGGTCTTTTCTCTGTATATAAGCTTAGTACTTTCCTTCTCTTGTATCGATAGACAATTGAGCTTCTTTATTCTTTCTCTTTTGCGTTCAACAGCTATTATAATAGTTATTGTGGAGTGGTAGTGATTTTCATGCGAAGCTGTTGCTACGTAGATATGTATAGGAGCACAACAAAATAGCGATCAACAAACTCATCTTTCTCTCGTGCCCTGTATGGTGACAAAATAAATCGCTAGCCGCGTGGGTGTTTACTAGCACTGACTAGTCAAACTGGGAACGAGAGAAAACTCATCTATCAGAATGGATATCTCTCTTGAAGATTTTCAGCTGGCGAATTGAATCTCCTGAGTCCACAGAGAATCATTTCTGCGATTAATGGGGTGAAAGGGGTTCGTTGAGGTGAAACAGGCCAAATAATACTTTGGGCCGAGCTGTGGCTGTGTTATCAACTGTAACTCGAAGGTAATGCACCCCTTTCCCAGTTTGAACTGCTTCCATCTTTACACTATTTTCAATTCTTACGTATCGGTCATCCAAGGAAAGTTCTAGGTCCCGCTGTATGACTCCGATAGAATTGAACCGATGAATTATCGAAAACTATTTGATGTAGGTGGAGCAGGGGCCGATGTATCGGCCTCTAATGGTCCCAGCGTTAACATGTTTACCCTATTGATGGAGCAATAAAATCGTTTCACTAAGCAACCTATCAAGGACCCCTGCAATGAATTTATGAGTGGTGTATATGCAAAGTTTTGCTTTTGTTCGTATTTCACATGCGCACTGATAACACACCTTCGACAACCACCCTCTCCGCCTGGTTTTGCCAAGCTTTCCCCTCTTTGGGGGAGAGCAGGGTTTTACTTTGGCTTCATCCGTGTGTGTCCGCTCATCTTCGTGTGAGTGTACCTCGTCAACGACAATATCGATACCACTCAGCATCGACACCGAACGGTAGTCCCCTGTTGGGGCAACTCGCCTTCTTTCGGAACGTTTTACGCCAGTTATACGATAAAGTTACGACATGATTCGATTCGACCTAAACCGTCCGCCCGCCCACCAGTTCTAGCCCGACGATGGTCAGCGCGCTGTGTATGACCTAGGGAGTTTTCAGTCTCGACTTTGACTCTGTCTTTCCTGCCTGTTTTCAGGCGGTTGGGGTATTCCACTGCGATAACTTCATATGAAACCCTGGGGGACGATAACGAGGGATTTTTGATAGGGTTTCGACTATGTGGGGTTGCAGCAGGTTACTAGGAACGGGGGTCTACCTAACTGGCTTGTATTTTGGGGGAACCGGCAGTGAGGGCCGGAGTGGTAGGGTGTTAGGGGAGCCGGGTAGAGAGTCTACTGCGGGGGGACGGGAAAGTGCCCGGAGGTTGCAAAGGGTGCTGCTTTCGCGACTTTTCCAAGGGGTTGAAAACCCTGAGGAAGCGACTGGGATTTTGGGGGGGGGGCGGTGGATAAATATTATATATGTCATGGCCGCTACGCGGCCGAATACATTATGATTACAAACAAACTGATATGCGGGTCACAGCTACGTTGCCTAATTACAATTGGAAATTACTAAGGCGCTTGGGAAGCATCGGTGCTTCGCAGTTTTGATAATTGCATGAGCGCCTTACATACTGCCTCGTGCATGCTGCATTATTCATCTAACACACCATGTGCTAACGTCCCATAAAGTTCAGTTCGCCTTGCTGGAGCCTCATTTCAAGTAATAACTGCATATGCAAATATCTGCAGTCACATGTGCATGTGCATGTGCATAAATAACGCAATGCAAACTAGCCATTCTGCTTGATGCAGCGAGGCTGAGCGAGCTATCTTATTATTTGCACCAATGGTAGTGTTATATCGTATCACAATTGCCCACTTACATGTATGCCCTCAGGAGGCCCACAGCTGCGCATTTGTGCACACTGACGAGCTACCAACACTACATTGTTGATTTTAATGTACGTGTTGCTCCCCACGCAGGGATCGTCGAAGGCCTTGCACCCATATATTCGCGCAGTGCTGCCCATATTGTTGAGATAAGGGTTTTGTTACACAGCCTCATTCACTTTTTGCATTAATACTTCGGCGGTGTAGAACTTAATAGAGAAATCGCACCCACCAACCGGTCTTACACTTATGTATGTACAATTCATTCCCTTTCAATGCATGGAATCTTTTCAACCGTCTAAGCAGACTACGCTGTGTGCTGACTCTATGACAAGATCAACTTCCGCTATCTTTCTACATCCGACTCCCTACACCGCATAGTAGCCAGCTATGTTTTCAACGCACAACTCCGGATTGGTATCACACTCCGATGGAATATTTACTCGCTACTCTGCCTCTACAAATCATCTTCACAGTGACCTCCCATGCGACCTGATCGCATTTCTTTCGATTGTCCAACAATGCAATGTTGACTTCCTACCCGTAACTTGGCAACCTTCTCTCAATAATATCGGCGAAGGCGGCTCAGGGAAGATTAGCCAATCTTTAATCATCGCCGACATGCCTCTTGCGTTTAAGCGATTTCACTACTCCGGAGATTCAAACAATAACTACTTACCACTTATTTCAGAAGTGCTGATCTTGAGTCAACCTCCTATTCGGAATCACCCAAACATAGTCAACCTCGAGGGAATTTGTTGGGAAATAAAGTCCGGAACGGGGAACGCCGTACCTGTACTGGTCTTTGAGAAAGCGGCGTGGGACCTCCATCAATTCATGAAGGTGGATGAAGGTATGGACATGACAATACAGGATCGTCTGAAAATTTGTGCCGACATCGGGAGTGCGATTATAAAATTGCATGCTTACGGTTTGTAATCCTAGACTATTCCTAAAAGATACTGGTTGCTGTGCAGATAATTTGGACGTCTAACATCGATACAGATATCATTCACGGGGATATCAAACCACACAATGTGCTAGTGTTCAAGCACGCTACTGGAAAGACTACAGTACAAGTAACCGATTTTGGCTATTCGACTTTTGCCGCGAGTGAAGCTTTTGTCCCAGGTGGAGCAGGGAGAGTTTTTCTGCCGAAGTCTAGGCCATGGAATGCTCCTGAGCACCATTTTGGGGAGTTCACAGTCACCGAAGCCAAAAAGACCGATGTGTACTCTTTTGGAATGCTGTGTCTTTGGATTTTGCTTGGGAGCACGCACATCCCACAAATGACTCAGATTGTTTCGTTCGAGTCATCCAGTGGGCCACTCACACCACTTGAGCAGCTTAAAGCTGATGATAAACTGGAACGTATGGCATATAAACATATGGAATCATTGCCAGACTTCAATATTGAACATAGGAAACAGCTGCAAGAATTTTTCAGCATGGCACTTCAATGTAATCCCGAAAAGCGGGTCTCAAATCTTGGGAAACTGCTGCATCTGCTGAGAATGGAACGGTGAGTTTAACCACAGACCATGCGACACTAATGATTTTCTCTAATCAGTTCAGAGTTGAATTGCATCAAATTACTGCAGCGCCGTGTGAGACAACGACGAAGCTCTCAACGAATCGGACTTTCCAGGTGGGTGTTAATGATTGATTTTCACCCTCCTGTACTTTACTGAGACTAGTTTTAGGTTGCAGACAATCTGGCGGACTTCGTGGAAGCAGACTATCGTGTGCGAATACAAATTAGACAGAGCCTCGAAAATTGCTACTTGAAGAACAAAACTCAACCATTTGCTTCCAACATCGCATTCCAGGTTGCGTTTTGTTACCAGATTGGGTTTGGAGCTAAATCAGATGACACTAAACGTTGTATATGGCTACGCAATAGTATGCGACAGTTTGAGGATTTGAAGATCGAAAAAGAAGCGGTAAAACCTTCTGGATGGAAGAATAAGAGACTGTGCCAACTCGAAGGACTGGAGAGGGTTAATATAGTTTACGAATATTCAATATCGGGGTTAAACAACCTAGAGAACGCCCGGAGAGTATACGAAAGAGAGGTTAGAGATATGGAGCGAGAATTTGGGAAACTCCATTCAATAACGCTAAAATTATACGGTACGATGGGAGATCTCCTGGATGAATTACAAGAATTTGAGAAATCGAAGGCTCTGCGAATGCACGTCAGAGATGAAGTAGCAAAACACGGAGTCGGTCATCCACATTACATTGTCTCAAACCTTAGTCTAGTCAAATCTCACATCCAGCTGGGAGAATGGATGGACGCACAGCTATTGCAAGAGGAGTGTCTAGGGCATGCACTCCGCGCCTTTGGGGCACAGAGCTCCGCGGTCCGATTAATTAACCACAACCTCGCATCGATATATATGAGACAAAACCGCACAAAGGAGGCCAAGGAACTGTTGTTGCAGGACATGAATACAGATTTGAAATTCCTAGGCCCAGAACATCCAGGCACATTGATCCGCATGGGAAATATTGCATCGACATGTCGGGACCAAGGGCAATGGAAGGAGGCTGAGGATCTAGAGGTTCAAATCATGGCGAAGAGAAAAATGATACTAGGCCAGGATCATCCATATACCTTGACTGGGATGTGCAACCTCGCGTTATTATTTTCGAAGCAAGGGCGATTGAACAAAGCAGAGGAGCTATTGTTGTATGTTATGGTGACTAGTAAGAGGTTATTCGGCGAAGACAACCATTGTACCTTGAACAGTATGAATAACCTTGCTTCGACATATTTAAGAAATGGGAGATGGAAGGAAGCTGAAGAGCTGTTTCTGTACGTCAGGGATATAAGAAACGGGATCCTCGGTCGAGAGCATCCAGATACCTTGGACATTATGAATAACCTCGCAACAACATACCTGTGTGAGGGGCGGTTGAACGAAGCCGAGGAGCTCATGGTGGATACCGTGGAGATAGGAAAGAGAGTATTTGGTGAAAAGCATCCACATACCATGTATAGCATGGGCAACCTTGCATCGATATACAGAAAACAAGGGCGCTGGAAGGAAGGCGAGGAGATACAGCTCCATGTCTTGGGAAATACAGAGAGAGCGTACGGCAAAGAGCATCCCGACACGCTGAACATTGAGAGCAACCTCGCATCGACATACATGTACCAGGGGCGATTGAATGAGGCCGAGGAGCTATTAAACTACATCACGGAGACAACGAAGAGGGTATTGGGCCCCAAGCACCCAGATACCTTGTCCAGTATGGGTAACCTTGCTTCGACATACGGAATGCAAGGGCGATGGCAAAAGGCAGAGAACATATTTCTGCATGTCATAACGACCAGCGGAAGTGTATTCGGCCAAGAGCACCCGGATACGCTGAACAGAATGGAGGGTCTCGCATTGGTATATTTGAGACTAGGACGATCGCAGGAAGCCATGGAGCGGCAGCTGAAAGTGATGGAAGCGAGAAAGAGGATACTTGGCCAAGAATGTCCAGATACCTTGACCAGCATGGGCAACCTAGCTTCAACATACATGGCCCAGGGGCAATATAAAGAGGCGGAGAAACTTTATTTGCAGGTCACGGAAATGAGTTCGAAGGTTCTCGGCAGTGAGCATCCACATACCTTGAAGCTCAAATCGAATCTCGCATTGTCACTTTGGAACCAGGGGAGATGGAAGGAGTCTGAAGATCTGGCGGTGCTGGTTATGGAGTTGGAAAAGAGGGTACTCGGAGAAGAGCACCCAAATACCTTGACGAGCATGAATAACCTCGCATTAACCTACGATTATCAGAGGCGATCGAAAGAGGCTGAGGTGCTGTTTGCTCACGTCATGGATATGCAAAATAGGATACTTGGCCATGAGCATCCAAATACCCTGACCAGTATGAATAATCTCGCTGCTACATATACCGATCAGGGGCGATGGAAAGAGGCCGAGGAGCTGGGAATCGAAGTGATGCAAAAGAGGGAGAGAGTACTTGGCCAACAACATCCAGCTACATTGAAAAGCATGGGCAACCTTGCGACGACATACAGATCCCAGGGACGATCGACCAAGGCCGTAGATCTGGAGGTACAGGTAATGGAGACAAGCAAAAAGGTGCTAGGTGAAGAGCATCCAGATACCTTAACCAGCATGAATAACCTCGCAACAACATACTCGACATTAGGGAAATGGAAAGAGGCCGAGGATCTGGAGGTGCAGGTCATGAAGATGACGCAGAGGGTACTTGGCCAAGAGCATCCAAATACCTTGACCAGAATACATAACCTTGCATTGACATACAACTATCAAAAGCAGTGGAAGCAGGCGGAAGAGCTGTTTTGGCTAGTAACGGAGACCAGAAAGAGGGTTCTCGGCTATCATCATCCGTCTACCTTGACCAGCTTAAAAAACCTTGCATCGACTTACGCTCACCAAGGGCGATTGAAAGAAGCCGAAGAGCTGCATATTCAATCGATTTGTAATCTTCGGGAAACATTCGGCGAGGACCATTCATCCACCGTAGATGCTATCGCTAATTTTGCTTCATTTCATGAGAAATTTCCTGCATCAGTTTCCGGAGCTAGTGAATCACTGGAGGAGTTGCCCGACCCAGTGGGGGAATAAGGAAGGTGCTTTTGGGAATGGTCTGGGGAGCGACAGGCTTGAAGCCAGCAATATGTTAGCACGTGCATATATTCAAGTTGTTGTCTTTGTAGATATGTGATTACGCGTTGATGGACTTTCTTGCAGCAACAGAGGAGGGATATTCCGTAAGATGCTTACATAAGGCTATCTGTTCGTTCTTTAGATTTTCATTTTCTCGTTTTATCTCTTTCTCGCAATCTATTTCAGACCGTTCTCTTCTTTTTCCGTTTCACTAACACTACTCTCAAGGTAATGGAGGTCAGAGTATATGATGGTGATCTCCATCTAACTAGAACATCCGGCGGTGAGGGGAATCGGGCATTGCTTTTACTTTATGAGGTAATTGATTGTCTATTGTGGGCGTCAATGCTTATTTATATATACAAGAGTCTGTGTATGCATCGGTATGCGTATATGCGCTCTCAGCTTGTCATATCCAGACTCCAGCTGCCTCCCATCGGTGTAGCTGTATATCTTTATCCTAGTTGATTCCCATCGCCCATAACCGCAAGTTCTACGGGGACTGGTGCTTCAAAGTATAGATGCAATGACTGTCATATTTGAGAGGAGTAAATAAAGGGTGACTAAAGCGAACAAACCAACAGTTCGAAACGGTTCAGGCTATGCGGTTCGGGTGGTGAACCGGTTCAGACCGTGAGCCAGGTTTCCCAACCGTCCATCCAGACTAGCGTCATTCAGGGCCCGGAACCGCCGTCTAGACCTGGTGAATACTTCGTCTACCTTCGGTTGACCGGTGCCGAGGCTACAATCCTTAGGACTCGTTCAGGGCGACAGTGGGTCCCTAGTGGCGGTTACCATACCTGATGTGTATAATTCCAGCCTACAGACACGTCGAGCTTACCGTGTGCGCTGCCACGCTCAAAACAGGAAGTAGGGTCAGAAGTTTGATGCGTATTGGCAGCTTCTCACCTGACAAGCATTGCTCATACATCGTTGATCTGCATTTTGTACGCTGATGATCCGCTTCACCGAGTTCGTTGTTATAAGGGCTTGTTTCTTTCCGAATCCTTCAGTTTTAATCATGTGCAAAGACTGTAAGGCGTACTGGATAGTAGTCTACATACTGGAAGCCCTAGGGCAAAAGTGGGTAGGAATTCTCAGCCTAGGAAATTATAATCTAGGGTCGGTAATGGCTCCACCCGGACGAGTCGGACAGTTGGGAAGTCGGTCGTGAGCTGGTTATCTCGTTCCCAGATATCCGTAGAAGGTCTGGAATAAACCCTCTCCGCAAAATATGTCCGACACGCACAAATCAACAAATTCACTAAAATATCCGAGGGAATATCCGTTTTAATACTTCCTGCTGTGTTGATTGAATTGATATATCTCCGGTGTCCCTTTTATGTGGTTTGGTGAAGGTTGTTTTACTAGGGGGAACTTCAATAGGCAAACAACACACCTCAACTACAATCGATTACCACCAGAGTTGCTATAGATGCAGATCATACATGGCGATTACTCTGTTGCAATTCACAGCAATGTAATATTAAGCATGCAACCTCAGGGGGAACTCCGAGGAAACATCATGACACATCACTCGCATATGGCAACATGAGATCTGTTACACGAAGAGATAAAGCCTTCGTATGGCCGCAGATTGCTGTCTGGCTGAAGGCATTCAGCGAAATCTATACATACATGATGACATACGCATTTCTCACATGTATGACCATATATATATGGCCTTGTGGCTCTCTTAGACAGTACACAATACAGTTTCTCTATCTCTTCTTTCAACACGATCTATTTATTCCATATTCTCCGGATAAACTGTATACAGTTCCGGTGAGGATCCTTAATTCACTTATAGTCTCCCGGAGCAGTTTCAGGAAATATTAGTGGAACATGTAAAACTTCGGCATATTCCAAAGCTCTCCGCAGCTCTCCAAAGCCCTCCTGGGGTTTTTGGAGAGGGTTTAACCAAGACGTCCAGTAGATGGAGTAGTGCTAAGTCGAAAATCCGAGCTTGCGAGTATGTGAGGCTCAACAGGCGCCATCTACCTAAGTCTGGGTAGGAGAAAAGTGAACTGGCAGTTTTTGTAGTTTTTTAGGCATTGCCGTGATTGAGTCGCACTAGAGCGACGCATATCGGATATGGACAGTTCCCCAAAGCGGGCTGGCCGGCCACCAGTAGTTTTGCGCCATGCAGACTAGGCTGGCCTATCTGAGGCCTGCCTTGGCGTAGGCTAGGCCTAGCCTTCATTTGAAAAGCCTACACCGCAAATGCCTGGCTTGGAAGGGGTTGGCCCCGTGGCGCAGTGGTATCGCTCCTGAAAGTATAAGCGGTGTATACGGTCACAATGCTATGGGTTCGAATCCCAGTGCCAGCCCCCCGGTGTGAAGGGGACAAAGGGTAGCGGGTGGGGAACTCCGCCATTTAACCGGCTTGCCCGGAGGCGGAGAGGGTATGGGGCTCTGTTATACTCTAATTAGAGTGCATACAGTATGAATAAAACAAAACAAACAATTCCTGGCTTGGCGGTTGCCTGGCCTGGCTGAATGCAAGCCGGCCGGGCCTCGCCTCATACGAACACTCGAAGTGGTGACAAGGTTTTGGACATCGTTTGTCTTGTCTACCTCCGTGTTAGTAACTTAAATTTGTGTTATATTTCCTAGGGCAGGGGTTGCTGATTCCCTATAGTTATATGGTTATTTCGGTCGAAACCAGTGATGTGAGCTATCCGATCTGTAGATAATTGACTGGGTAAGTTATAGGGTGAATTATGTACCATAGACATGGTTGGGAGGCATATTGCATATCATCACTCGGTCACAACCGCATCACTCGCGTCACGGCTCCATCACTCGAAAGACCGCCGGCACCTACAATCCCACAGTCTGAAACCCCAAGGACGGAAAATCATAGTCGGGCACAGGGCAATGTACTGCCCGGATGCGACAGACTTTGCGACCCCTGTTCTCGACCACCTTTCAGAGGACGATGCCCAAGTCCTTCCAGTCGGGGATATTCTTTGCCCCGAAGTTGATGTCCGCGGTGGGAGGGATGTTGCCCGGACAGGACGTTCTATTAAAAAGTCTGAGGTATGGACAGATGGATAGACGGCCGGGGGATGCCACGGTGCCATCCCTGGTCGTTCCCGGCTGTCCCTGGTAGTCTGTGGTAGAAGTAATGTCAGGCCTTAAGCAATTGGATGTGTAAAGGCACGTATGCCTACGCATGACTGTAGCTGTATGGAATAGTGGTACAGTTACACACGAGAGCGAGTGAGTAAAAATGTAGAAGTAAGTGGTAAGATATTCGAAACTGATCTAAGTGCCGAAGCGGCGACCTATATACAATCGCACTTACGCTGCCTCGGGTCACGTGTCGCCGTTACAGTGTGGTTGATAACTGTCAGAAGGTCTGTTTATTCCGGAGTGCAGAATAGATAATCGTATGACGCATCATGATTGACCTGCAGGATGATTCTGTATCCTTGCTGGTTGATACCAAAGTCCCCGTTAGCTCTAGATTGATCAGATTAGATAGCTGGTCATAAAAGCGACACAGGTTCGTGCAACATTGCCATATCCAACCACAGTGATACTTAATATAGCTGGCGTTAGCTCATAATTATTGCCTGAAATCGGGTGCTCGGAAACTTTTGATATCAACGTGGAGGCGTGTAGTCATTGTGCACTGCCCCACCCTGCTGGCTCGATCCAATTATATTCTTCCTTCAGAAGATGTCGGAAGAGCCCCAGAAACGAGGTATTTTAATTTAATTTCTTAATACAGCCGGTGGGCCTTGTTGTTGCTTCGGGTGATTGGGGTGGAATGTGCCCTTCACTGCGAGTAGAATTGATGTTGCGGCTTGATGTTGGGAGAGGTGCAACTCCATGTGGTGGAGAAAGGAATTTAAAATACGTATCTCGCAGCAGCTCGCGGCTACATACAAAATGATTACGGATGTGCGCGGAATATCTCTCAATCGTAAACGATCTCAAAGCCATTATCCGCTGCAACCTAAATGTGCCAATGCCGGCCATCTCCGATCCGACACTCCGCCCCCAATCCCACTGCCACGTTTCGGCTGATTCCGTCGCTTTCTTCCGAGTCTCCCGTAACATCGGTTACACCGATCTCCAACAGGAGATTTAACGGTAGCGCAGAGCCGCTCGAGCTTAGCAGCCAACCAAGCAGGATGATTCAACGGCATCTCGGAGTTAGGTAATAGAAGTTGTTGTAGAGACTGTCAGCTTGCTTCCTTGTAATGTACATATCATCGATGTTGCCCCCGCAGTGTAACAGGCAATCAAGGCAGAGCGTAACGTTTTCACCACCAGTAAGATACTTTGGGGTTGTTTTCATTGATTGTATTGTGTTGAAGTCGTAGCACCAACGGGTTTTTGAATTGCATTGACAATCGGGCGGCCGAGTAACGGGTTATAGCCTGTTAATTTCGCATACAGCAAAGGATAAGTTACATACATCCACTGCACGCTAGTTGATTCGATCTTGCAGGGGTCCAATGGGACGCGATGACTGCTCTGCAACAGGATTACCGGAACCCCGAAAGTGCGGCAGTGTGGGGTCGGCGATGAGGAAGCGCAATAAGCGAGTAGACAACCAGGTTGCTGACACTGACATATGTTGCACATTTGGAGCATCCAAGGTATGACAGGCAAATAACAGGCACTTTAATTTATAACCCTCCTATATGCCATCAGCTCAAGACGAGACTGTATTAATATCTGTTCCCTAAGACTGCTACTTCTTAAAACATCTAGCATCTGTTTTTGAGATGAGGATATAGCAGTTAGCCTTAAAAAGTAAAAGGTGGCAAATAGCTTGCAAACCATGGCTAGTACGAGATACATAGTGTTGCGGTAAATGAAGCCTCCGGCTAGTTTGTGCACTGATAACTGTCCTTGGAGATGTGGTTTTGTGGTTACCGCCAAGATTTGATCACGACAGGGATGTGGTTAAGCGAAGTTACGCATCTATTTAATCTGGGTTACGCGAAACCGAAGCCAAAATTTGTACCCCATACACTGCACCGCATGTATTAGGTGGCCATCCGTCTAGTCATTCCTCGATGACGGCAGCAATAACGGCCGGGGATCACGAGGACCAGAGGGACGGCAAAGACACCGTCCCCTGCCGGGATCCACAGCCTTCTGCTGACATTCAGCATTTTAGTGTTCTATGGCTAGAGAAGCGTGAATTAATGGTATGGATAGAGTTTGCAGCTGCGTTCACAATCTCCGTCCGCACTACAGTTTTTCGTGGCCCGAAATTGTCATACAGTCTGAGGTATGAGTATGGAGGGGCTCCAAGACTAGAGCCCAGTGCAGACAACCGTAGTATTGAGAGGGCTGGCCCCGTGGCGCAGTGGTATCGCTGCTGAAAGTACAAGCGGGGTATACGGTCACAATGCTATGGGTTCGAATCCCAGTGCCAGCCCCCCGGTGTGAAGGGGACAAAGGGTAGTGGGTGGGGAACTCCGCCATTTAACCGGCTTGCCCGGAGGCGGAGGGGATATGGGGCTCTGTCATACTCTAATTAGAGTGCATACAGTATGAATAAAAAACAACAACAACCGTAGTATTGACCAGGGTCAGATATAGTAAATCCGGCTTGGGAATGGCAGTTCTGGGACACCACATTCCGGAACAAATCTTTAGTAGAGATGAACACTGAATTGGGCGAATTTATGCTTCATTAGCTTGAATGTCAATTTCTGTGGGGGCCACTTAATTGACTGTACGGGCCCCGCAGTCCAGTATTCTTGTCGTAGAATGCCCTAGTCTGTCTAGTTCTAAAATCTTAAGCCCCGAAAACTTTAATCCGGTCTCGGGCATCGCCTTGGACACACAAAACGGACTATTGGAATGCCTGGATTGCAGTACATGGTGTGGATAAATTTGGGGCTTTGTATGATTCAACTTGATTTACTACTTCTAACATTCACATGAATCGATATCTGCCGAGGACTACCGGGGATTTCCGAAGAACGGCAGACGGCAAGGTGGCGTTGCCGGCCATCCAGTCCGTCCCCGTCCTGTCTCAAAAAGAGCGCGTATTTTCTGTCCTGCAGTCCCATCCTCAGCAATCCTGGACGGACAGGACGGTTGATTTCACTGTTTGGTGTCATACTTTACAAACACGATCGTTTTGAGCGAGAGTTGTCGCAAGAGCAGAAAACGAAGTACTATGTCGGACCAAACATTTGCCATCGCTCAGTCTATCGCACATTATACTCCCACATCGATGAATCACCTGAACACGGTTTGGAAGAAAGTGATCAATATTGAAAACTACCCGAAATGCACATAAACCGGTTCTCTCCCGAACTGCCACCTAAATACGTCAAGCGGTCCTCATCGCTCGGACACTTATCTCTTAGTGAGTCCCAAAATATCCTCCTCATAAACTGTAATTTCTTGTAAAGCCTGAGGGTGGTTACCAGCCTCAGGAACAATCTAAACCAGAGATTATCAGCCCATTCATTCACAGGAATACGCTGAATGAAACAAATTCCTACCGTGTAACGGTGATCGGGAGGGATTTTGCAGTACTGGGTGGTGCTTTATTGATTTTTCCGATAAAGTTTGTATCGGATTTACCGTCACCCACACCGGGAACTAAAAACAGGTTATCGGTTAAGCATCATGTTTTGTCTCTAGTAGGTATCACTCACTTGGACCTTGCCTAAAGTTAACTCTGTTGCCAACGGCATATTGGGGACCAGCCATAGTTGGATATTTTATGATATAAGAGGGATAATGGCTTGGTGATGTTCAGTAGTAATTGTTGAGTTGATGGAAACAGTTGATTGCGCTGGGTTGGTCAGACACCTTTGGTCAAGTGGGCCCCTTTATAAAGAACGGATTGAAGGTGTCGGAACGATAACCAAGAAATCAATGACACCACACATGCTCTCACTTCCATTGCCGAAAATACAAAGTGCATACCTATCATCCTCAGCGTGTTACAATGAGTGCATACCTATCATCCTTAGCGTGTTACAATGCAGCCCCTCTCCAATAACTTTACAAATCCGTCGTGTACCGGAAAAACATGCGTAAACACGCATTGGATGCTCGCGCATCCTGCCCGGCACTTACCGGAAAGTGCCTCCAGATCGCGCATACGAGTGGGAAGAACGGCTGAAGACAACCTTGGTTGAGGGGTTAAGCTAGCTTCAATCTGCCGTGTACTGCCATTCTAACAACCTCTACGCAATACTGGATTGATCTGACGACATGGTCTACGATGTTGTGTTGAAAGAGGGTATTCGTGTGGATGCTGTGGGTTTGGTTTTGCCATCCGCATATAATAAATGAAGTGCAGTGAAATCACAGGTCTCACTCATCAGAAGACTGAATCACGCAATATACACCACAAATCTAATAATATATGACGTTATTTCGTAACCAATAGAAATGCGAAGCGATGCCATGCCGTCTAGTCGCTACCCCGCGCCATTGAACCATCGACTGCCGAAGTCCGCCAAACAAGCATTTCGCCTGTGGCTGCGGGTATATTGCGGGAGGTAGTTGTGTTGCCGATGCCGATGGCATGTCATAACGCAATCGCCTAACAACCCATCCTCACAACCGGCGCCAAAAGCGGCATTGCCCGCGCCGGCAGTTTACGACCGGTACCAGAAGTGGCAGCTACGTATATCAACACATTGCAACATGCCGCGAAACATCGCACCATTTCTGCGCTGCAAACAAGAACACGCGGGCTAGATTCAAAGCAAGTAACGCACCCCGGGACCACCCACGCTTCAAAAACATACCCTGTGTGATTTGAGACGGTATATACGAGGGTTTCGTGCCAGGCACGGCCCCACTACTAGCGAGTATGAGTTATATGGAACGGTGCATATGTGATGACTCTTTTCTTTAAGTAGCGACTTATCATTAATCTTTCTGCCGGTTCATGCAGGCCATAGTTGCGTGCCTGGAGGTGGTGGACACTAACAACGCACAGCAGGGGGCACGATTATGTTCGTCCGGCCCAGACAACAATTCATCTAATGGATTTGGATCATCGAAATAAGGCGACTGCAACGGACTTCCTCGTGGCTACGTAGGTGGGGAAGACTCCCTCACCGCTCACTCAGCTAGCGGAGTTTTGAATTTGACTCGTTTTATTTACTTTTGTCTCAGGTCGTTTGTTCTGTGATTTTTTTAAGTTATGCGCTAGTTGAAGTACAATTAGGATGAAGGATAGTTGTAACGAATCACCCTCACCCGGCGGATTATCCAGAGGGAGAAGGGAAGCGGGCACCGTCATCCTCTAGATAGTGTACATACATTATGATTAACAAAAACAAAAATGGATACACCTCGGGATTGTTGAGTGGACCGGATCACTCATCTGCCACCCAGTGACAGTGATACGATCTGGATATCTTGACATCACAACTGCACCACATAACATACATCTCAATATGGCAACATCCGTCCAGTGTGCCCATGTGGGTGGAGTTTCAGAATTGGCCCGGCCGGCCTGCAGGCGCCTGTACCCGAGTCGCCACCTATCAGTGGTCTAAACGGTTCGAACCATTTCCAGTTCGGTGAGTGATCTGGTTCAGGAGGTGCAGTTCGGGGGTGAACCGATTCGAACCGTCAACAACCCGTTCAGAGCAAATGGATAACCGAAATTCAAACCAGTCCCATTGTGGTTTAGTCTAGGCAGTGTTCCTAAGTAGCCTGCAGATCTGGCCGGCCCAACGAAACCTATGGCCTGCCTTAGCTCAGGCCAGACCCGGCCTCCATTGCAAAAGCCAACATTGTAAAAAGCCTGCTGGCCGGCCGGGCCGTTACGCCCGCCGATAGTTCAGGCTGGCGAGGCCTGGCCGCTTAAGAACACTGAGTCTAGCTACGGTTCCAGGCGCTGGTACACATGCGACATAGGTGGATGGTATCTTTAGCATACATTCCACAAGTAGTAGGTAATTGTATACTGTGGAACGTCCCAAATAGCCATCAACCCAGCTGAATCATGCAGAAAATTGCTAGAGTCATTGCTAAGTATATGTGATCATTCAATATCACTCGGGACTGGTTCGAACCGGCTTGTTACTTTGAATGCTTCTTTGACTTGTTGATTGGCTTGATGGATCCTCTCAATCTCGAGAGCCAAAGGCCTGTGTATGTACAATCTCCCATACGCGTATGCGTACGCTCTATCAGACATGAGACGCATCACCCTGGTCCTGATGCATATCCTCATACAGCCAGGATTTTCGTACAAGTCTTCATTTTCATACAAGACATCAGACGATGCTGAGACTCACGATCCAAGTACACATGCAACACGGCTTGTTACTTTGGATGGTTGAAAGACTTGTTGATCGATTGATTTTCTCGAGACCAAAAGGCCCGTATATATACAGACATGTCTCCTATATCCAAATCCATGTTCGTCTCCATATCTATCTCCGTTTGCCCATCCGGTTGCACTGATATGAGCCACTACCATATGGACTGTTTTTATTAAGATGCAGGTAAATTAGGCAGTAATACTGAGTGATGGGAGGACAAGCTATTCACGTATATGACACTTCAAGACAGGTGATGTACATTGTTGGAAAGGCCTGTGTATATTGTCCATTACAGGAGGATGTGTTGAAGTACCTCATTACCGTCAAACTCGGCGGAGGTTTATAGAGTAGAACTCGTGAAGTACGGATATTACCTACTTTAGATAGAGTAAATGCAGTATGATTAAAACAAAATCAAGTAGAGATATCACATCCTTGGGTTAGGGTTAACTTCTAGTTGTAGCAATGTATTTGGTGAAATATCGCACGTGCCTCATGTCCCGCCGATATACCACCACGAATTCGCCTCGTCTTCACTTCACCACCTTTACCATCCCTTCCCCTAAGGGACCAAAGAAGGAACAAAGCGAAAAATAGAGCGGAGAGATGACAGATGTGTAGAAGGGTCGATTGTCGTATTTTTTATTGTCTGGGAATAATTGCTGCAGTTGCAAAGGTCAATAATACGGAGCTATCTTGCGCGTGCAACAGAATGACAATCGATTCACAATGTAGCAAGGCTGGGAAGAACTGTCAAACTTCGTTGGCGCGATATCATAGGCGAGCGATTTTGCTACCAGTCAAACATAAATATACTCGACAGCATACTAATACGGAAATTCTGCGCCTATCTGCAAACCACGTTCAATTTCCACAATTTAGCGCTTCTTATGAGAACACAATATACCGAATAGCTAGCGAACAATCGTCCAAAGATGACCGAAGAGCATGCATATCAGCGATGGACGTGGGCATTGGATCATACGGATTGGACTATTGAGGTTTTTCAAAGGATTACTTGGAGTGATGAGTGCAGTATAAAGAAATCGCGACTGGGATTACAAACATAGATCAAGGTTCTCAACAGTCCGGGGACCCTGGAGTCTTTCAGGGCATGAATTTCACGCCCTGGTCGGTCTTGGGCCGAAACCCTTAAACTGAGGGCTCGGTATGGCGACTGACCGACCTGGGCGGAGTTTATCATATTAATACTTGCGTCTTAGTTGCCGAAATTAGGGTGCCGGAGCCGATGATACAATTGCTGACTACCGAAGGCAAGGTAAGTTCCCATACTTGGAAAACGTGATTCTAATAATGAGCAATGATGTGTTGAATATTCCGAAGGCAGAATTAGTGACTTATATACGAACAGAAATAGTGTATATATATATCATTTGCATCATCGCAGATATATGTGCATAGTATTCAGCCGGGCTGAAGGTTCTTAGTTGCGCTGATTGAAATAAGCTGGATATCGCCACCTGAGTGCGCATTCTTGCGTGTACATATATACCTGCAGAGCATTTACCGAGTATGTACACTCCGCGTAGAGATATAGTCATATCCTCCGGGAATAGACTAGAACAATCCCTGAAATAAGGCGTCCAGAGACTACTGATATTAACAAGATGCATGCAGTCAATGCACTGCCCCGTCCTTCCGGTTCGCTCAAAAATACAATCTTCCTGCAGAGGACATCGAAGGACCCCTCTGGCACTGACACGGGCCAAGGATGCGAGGGTCTTAATTTCATTTCATTAATTTCCTTGCAGTAGAGCCTGTAGGTCTTTTTGTCGTTTCAGGAGATTCGGGTGGGACATGCCCTTCACTTCGAGTGAAAGGGATGTTGCAACTTGACATCGGGAGTCCTTCCTTGAGGTGCAACGGGAAGTAGTGGGCAAGGTATTTTAAAATGTGTCATAGCCGCACGCGGCTAAATACAACATGATTACAAAACTGACGCTACGCGCGGATTAGCTGTTAACCGCGCAATGGTCGGGCCGTAATATCCTTATCTCTTTGCACCCTGTGGTTCGGGAACTTATTGCGCCAATGCCGGCCATCTCCGACCCTCCATATTGCTTTCGCGAAGCCCTCCCCCAGTTTCGGCAGATTCCGTCACTTCTTCCGAGCCGTCCGCAACATCGTTTTCGCCGATCTGGAATAGGAGTTTCACGGCACTGTAGAGCTCCTCTGGCTTGGTAGTCATCTAAATCAGGATGATTCAAGGGCATCACAGAGTTAGGTGATTGCAATAATTTTAGAGGCTGTCAGTTTGCTTCATTGTAATTGACATAGTCATCGATGCAGACACAAGCAGTATAACAGTCAATCATGGCCGAGCGCGACCCATGTATACCGCCATTGAGTTACCTTAGGGTTGTTTTCACTGACTGTTATGTTGGCGTTGTGGCACCAACAGGTTGTTGAGTTACACTGACAACCCAGCAGCCGAGTAAGGAGCCATAGCATGTTAATTTTGCATGAAGAAGACGACGAGGTACCATGCGTTCCGTACAAAGCAGTAGAGTTGAGTACTCAATTCGATCGTGCAGGGGTCAATTGTGTACTCTACACCATCCCCAGCAACATTGAACGCCAAGGCTACTCCGTAGCAGGGATCCGCATCCTGAAGAAGCCTACAGATGCAGTAGGCTACCGGAACCCAGAAAGTGCGGCTGTTTGAGATTAGCAATGTGGAAGCTAGATAGACTACCGTACTCAGGTACGTCCATCGTGCTCGCAAGACTCGCCAATCTCGGAAACATCTGAGAACGGTAAGCGCACGCAATGAGCTCCCCAAAAGCATAACTCAAGACGGAACACGTCTTGAATTGTCATGCTGTACAATGCGGTACCCTTGAAGCCTTTCCACATCCTGCAATGTATGGGGTACAGTCAAGATTGTTTTAACGGGTATAGAATTACTATATGGATTCTAATGTTCTGTAGCTTGTCAATAGTTCTGTAATGTTTTTGTACCATTGATCTCCGCGAGCCCCTTGAATCTTGGGATTCCAACATCATATATGCAGCCGCACATGAGATTTCAGGCTTTCACCAACTCGAAAGCCATATATCAATTGATCTCTTCGAAGCGACTTTAAAAGAGCTAGGATAATTGAAACTTTCTGAGCGTTCTTCCAGAGATCTTTCAAGCTTTCTTTCTAGGTTGGCGGCAGATCAGCATTATGATTACCGGCCTGTTAAACGTTAAGTTTAACTGCAGGCACACTGTAGGTTATCCGGCACAGTAAGTTCAAAGTTTATCCAACCAAGCAAACTCAAAGTGCTCTGGTAGCAACCGGGGTTGCAATAGTCCGTCCCATCCAGGCAAGACCTTGCCCTGTCCCGGACTATGATTTACCGTGCTGTGGGATCTCAGACTGCGGTACTTTAGATGTCAGCGGTCATCCGAGTGGCGGATAAATAATGCGAGTGATGCCCGCATGACCGAGATACGATATCCAGTATGCCCCCCAATCACGCCTATGGTACGTAATCCACACTATAACCTAGCCAGTTGACCATCCACAGATTGGATAGCCCACATCACTTTGATGTCTCAATCTAAACAACTTCAAAACTACAACTGAACCAGCAACCCCAGCCCTAGGCGTCACCCCCCGATCGCCCTGATCGGGCCCTAGTCTTGCAATATCTTGCCAAAGACTAGACGACGACGACGCAGGGACACGAAAGACTGGCTGGTGGGCGGACTGTTGCATCCTCTGGACGGCAATTTTAATCTTTCTGTAGACAAGCTGTTTGTGTGCAATAAGGTTTGGGTCGCAGGAAGTTTTGGGTACTCGGAATGCTCTGGTTGGAATGTATCCAACAGAACCTGAATGTTCCATGGATAAATTTCCGGACTAGTTGCTAGCTGGAATCGTCTAACAGAAACTTAACAAAGCGTTTGCTCAGTAACCAACTTAAGCTATTTGAGAGTTGCTGTCTTTAGCCTGGTCCAGGTGAGTCCATCTATACGGTCTCTGGCCAACTGTTGGCCCAATAAGATTGACTGCCTCTAGCATGCTCCCAGTCAGTGCATGACTACCGTCCACACATCGCAATCATCTGTGGCGACTGTAGTTTTTCGGAACCCGACATCGGGATCCCATCCCAAGTATCATTTCAGCAGCCTACTCCGTCCGAAGCTAAATTCTTCAGCTCTAGAGCCCCATATAGGTACCTATAGGGGACGGCGGCTACCGGCGGTGTGCATCCGATCAGTGGTGACAGCTGTGATGGGCATTAAACCAAGCATTTGTGGGTGCTTTGGTGCTGGTGATAAACTTGAATACTACAAGCAGTGTAAAATAAATGACTTCTACCGATTCTCACAGTTCAACCTACATGTCACGGAGACAGCGGGCACTATAGGGGTCTAGTCCAATGGAATTTTGCCCTAGTCTCAAAAGTCCAGAGTTCTGTGACCTGAAATTGCAGTCTCATCCCACGTAAATGCTTGCCCGGCCGGGACGGACTATCAAGATGCTTGCTACCGGCTCCAGGGTTCCCTATAGCCAGGGCGCCCACCAATCTTCTCAGACACAGATGCGTAGTCTAGGGCTGGGCACGAGTAGATATTCCTAGGGACCAGATCAGGGATCTGTCGAGCCCTAGCAAAGGTTGCTGTAATATTGCTACGCGTTTTCCCTTCCAAAATAATTTCATTAATGAAGAATACAATCCATCGATGTAATTCGCGGGCATTCTACACCATCACTCACCTCTGGGACTACTTGATGCGCTCTACCAATCGATAGACAGCTGTCACCAAATCAAGCCAACCCTTGAATTACGGAAATATCACTCAGCTTACTTGCGAACTCGGTTGTTGAACACACGATGCAGATGAGGTCTACTGATCTATATAGAGGAAAGCTACGTCTTATATGCTAATGAAGATCTAGAGGTCCTGCGGAGATAGTCCACACGGTGATCGGAGTGGCAAGCTGTATTGTGATATGCGGAGAACCGTGTGTATAGATTACGGTACTAAGAGAAGAGAGAGGGGGAAAGACTCCGCATGTGTACAGAGAACCTCGGTTATGTCGCCGAGGCCTCTACCGGATATGTAGCATGCGGAGTAGCGGGTGGCGTGAGTGACATTTTGTGCAGCGGTGTGTTGGAGGCTTCAGCAACTCCGAGAGACCTTTCTAGACATCCTTCCGGACTAGATAGTAACATCGGTTGTTGAATTGTATGATAGTGATGAATTCTCTTGATCACTCTAAGCGTAAAATCTACGCCATTATACACATGGAAAATCTTGAGGCCTTGGTGCCTCTCGGAGAGTGTGTGGCGTTCGGAGCGACGAGTAGCGCCTACTCCGAGGAAACACAGCACGGGAACGAGCATACACCTCTACCGCGAACAGAGCGCTACGAATCTTGCTTGGGAGAACCGTACCTCAACAGTCAGGGGGCGCTAGCGCCTTTGGGTTGTTTTAATTTTACTATGTTCATTCTATCTAGAGTAAGATAGTGCCCGAAGGCCGACTCCCCTCCTATCCTCCGACCATCCACCGCTTGAACCAGTAATCGGATAATAAACGGTACACTAGTCCGTTATGGAGTTAGTTCTCAGCAGTGCAGATTGTAGGTGGAGACTCCCAGTACAATACAGTATGTAGGTGGGAGTGCAATTAAGTACACCTTGGAGAGAGTATCGTCGGGAGTTACTGGGGTTCAGCTGCTATCGGGAGTCGATTGCTGCTGCGAGCCAAGTTCAACCGGGAGCGGGGATTGATAAGGTACCAATTTTGGATATGGAGTTCCAGAAGCGATATACCTAAGTCTCAGAGACCATATACTGTAACAATAAGTGTACATGGAATTCCGAATGAAGCTCTCATGATGCGAGTGATTAAGTTCGAAACCGAACGCAATTGGCGCCAATTATGTAGAGTATATATAGTTCGGGGGTTCGGTTACATACTAAATATCTGTTGTTGCTAGTAGCGGGGATTTGCTGTTAATTGTGCCCAGCACATAAATTGGGTGTGGTCACAAGATGTCGGAGTATACTACCCCGCTGCATTTCTCCGCGACCTTTCCAACTCTAGACTTCATTGCCCAAAGGTTTTAACTCTCTAGGTGCGAAATATTAGTCCTAACTTGTCACAACTATAGCTAACCGTAAAGTTGATCGAAGCAAAACACTGCACAATCGAAAACTTTGACATAATTGCAATGGTTACCCCACCAGTTGATTCAGCTCCAGACTTCACATCCAGTAGTTGTATTCAAAGTGCGAATCGTAGTCTCCGTTGAGTGCAATTTACTGCCATTGTATTTGTGAGCCGTCTACTCAGTTATTTCTACACCGAATATTCTCACACATTCGTCCCACACTGCATACAAAATATTATATACTTCTAGGGCCATATCCCAGTATGCCTTGACCTAAGAATGCGTCTAAGCGATTTTAAAATAATAGCATTAGGGGATGTATCAGAGCAACTGATCGGGTGACGCCTATCTAGCAGCCAACCACACCGAACTAGTATGGAGAGAGAACGCCACACATAGGTTAGATAAAATAATTGCAGCATAATAGCAAAACGGTAAAAGACTAAATGCCCTACCATTCTACTAAATCACCCCAGCCATTGATTAGAACAAGATCTCCGACTGTACTTAGAACCACAGAATGTTAACGGGACGAGATTCATGGCCCATCATCCATTCTACGTGGTGCTAGACGGGATTTCATGTCATTTCGTATTGAATCGAGCAAAAAAGGACTGTTGCGCAAGGACGGCTGCTAGTAGTTCAATTGACGGCTAGCAATCATACTAATCGGACAAAGGCGGCACAAACCGACAAAAGTCATGGCGAAACAGAAACAGCGCGATAAGTCGACAACAACGATAGCAATTAAAAAACGGACGGCGGCAATCGATTCTAGACGTCGAATTGACCCCAGAGCGAGAGTCCCAGCACCAGCGAGAGCGCTGGAGGTGGGCGCGCACAGGAATCCTCACAACGGAGTGGAGTCGGGTAAATGCTTCGAAGAAAACACGACTGACGCGACGCATCCGCCAACGAGCAAGCGACGACGACTACGAGGCTTGCCTCACAGAATTGATGACCGAATTCAGAGTGAGCGGGAGGAGTGACCTGGACGTGGGAGGTGCTGAAAATGGGAGGAGTGATGCGCCTCTGGATGTGGCGATGGAGATGGTGACGGCGACAGCCATCGCCGCGGAGACAGCGGGCGCAGGCATATTTGAGCCGATGGAGGGAAACGAGAACGGCAAACGGGGAAGGAGGAGCGAAGCCCCTGCGGCCCCCAGCGACTGGAGGAGCCGCTTGGAGAGGAGGATATGACAGCAGGCACAGTAACTGACGCAGCTGCTCCGAACAGTTGAACATCTCGCAAACCTGGTGGAAACCCGGGCAGCCCATGAGGAGGCACAGCGGTTGGCAATGATGACCTGGATGCAGGAGAGAAAGCAGACGTGGGACGCCCGCTATGAGGACGACATGGTGTGGGGGGCGGGCATCACGAACATGATCGCAAAGACCATGAAAGGTGTAGAACACGGCCAGGAGGAGAGAGAGAAAGACAGAGAAGTGACTGCGAGGATGGACAGTGGGGGGCTGGGCACCTCCCAACATCCAGATACGACGCAAGAACAGGGACCAGAGGAGCACCAGCAGCCGCAGCAGCATCCGAAGCCCAAGCCCAAACTGCAGCTCAAACTGCAGCTTAAACAGCAGCCCACGCCCAAACCAATGTCAGCACCCATACCCGCTAGACGGTGGGAGACCGTCCCACCCCGAGCCAAGAGTCAGAGGGCACCTGTCGGCCGAGGCCCAGTCCCAGGTGCAGGCCCCGCCCCGATGGCTGGATCAAGCATGGCAGAGAGACGCATGATCTTATGAAGAGACGAGAGCGTACCGCTGTCCAATAACATGGACCAGAAAATTGTGTCAGCGATCAACAGTGCGCTCTTCCACCAGAAGGCACTGGCCCACATTAGGATCATGAATGCCAAAAGGAATGCCAAGGGCACGATTACTGTTATGGCGCACCCGAATACGACAGCGTACATCGCTATGCAGTTCCGCGACATTATCATGGCGGCCAGGACGGTTGACAGAGGAGTCTTGGATGTCGAAGAAAAGGAGACCTGTGAAAGGCTAAAGCTCCATGTAGTACCCCTTGTGCAGTACATGGGAAAAGGCACAGACGGCCTGAAGGAGATGCGAGGAAAATTTAAAGCAGACTCCCCACCCAAGTACGGTGGCTGGCGAACTCCCGCACCATCAGGGAGAGGAGGCAGAACGGAGAGATCACCGCATCATCGGTTGTCTTTGCTGTGAAGGGGAGCACGCCGGCACAGGTTTTGTACAAGAAGGGCATCATGGTGGCGGCAGTATGGTACCGAGTTAAAGCATGCATGAACGAGGGCCCTCACAGCAGATGTGAGCGCTGCTGTGGATGGGGTCACATTGAGAACAAGTGCGGCAACAAGCCCACGTGCGTCTACTGCTCAGGCGATCACCAGACAAGCGACCACAAGTGCAACTTGGTGGGATACACGGTGAAGCATGGATCACTCTGCCGTCACACGCTAGAGCAGAGCCCCAACTTCAATGGAAAGTACATTGCGTTCAGCAACAGATGCACTATGAAGGCCAAAGCCACCAGGGCAGCACGGCAGTGTAGGAAGATACGGCAGTGGCCATCCACGAATGCAGCCACTGATATGTCAACAGGGCCAAACAGAGTAGTGCATGGTCCTTGACGCAAGGGGGCTGCAGAAGACGGGGCAGGCGGGGGAAGTGAGGCAGAGATGGAGAAAGTGGGGGAAAAGGAGGCAACAGGGGAGACGGAAGACGTTACGATGACTGAGACTGCAAATACGACCGTGACTGAAACGGAGATTGGAGCTGAGACCGAAATGATAGCCCTGGCTAGCAATGGATAATGCGATCCAGCACAACTGCGCTAGGTCGTACGAGTTGACCATTGCGGTGATGGAGATGGGAGTCGAACGTAAGGCAGACGTAGTGCGCTTGCAGCAGCCACCGAGAGAAAAAGGAGGTTGTGGAATCAGCCATTCAGCATATCTATTAAGAACAAGAAAAAGAATGTGGACAGCGATACAAAAGGGAAGCGGCCTGGTGGTTGATGAGCCGACGGATTTAAGCAGGGGAGCACACGACGATGTTATTGTCACTGATGGCAGGACGAGTGGGGAGATGATAACGAAGATTGTCAATGTCTACGCTCAGTGAGACACGCAGTCGCGAGAGAGACAGGCACAAAAGGTGAACTTGCAGTGCGTCATTCGGCAGGGAGGAACAGTCCTCGCGGGAGACTTTAACGCTCACAGCAGTCGATGGGACCCTAGGTGCCGCGCCCAGCGTAATGCCGCCTTCTGGGAATGAGTGATTGTGTAAGGGCGCGTACGCCAGACTCCGGCTGCGTACCGATATAGACGATAATTGGGTGGATACGGTTGCAAACGTGGACTCGAGTGATAGTATATGTAAAAGTGTAAGGTAAGATTATTGCTAGAGATCTAAGTCTCTTGGCGAGCCGACTATATAGAATGGCCGATACCCGGCCCTGGACACGTCATGTGCCACTCGCGGCAACCCTAACCGCCTACTGTTACATCATTCCCCTCTTTAGGAGTAGACCCCCTGGGCTGCAGCCGCCCGTACAAGGAAAGGAAAGGAAACAATCAAAGAAACGTTTTGCGTACGTACACGTACGATCCATAAAGTCCCGCTACCGATCGGTACCACACAGGGCGACCTTTCGGCGGATCCGGCACATGGGGAAACTCCACCTCCAGTGGCAGGTGGTAAAAACCCGTGCCAACACCATTTGTACCGTGCCGAGATCCAAGAAGAGAAGAGAAGATATAAACAAGAAAACTGTAATGGCATGGATGTACGTGACGTGTCCAGGGCCGGGTAACACCCGTTTTATATAGTCAGCTCGTCACGAGTCTTAGATCAGCATGGAGAATCTTACCACTCAATTCTACATATACTCTCACTCAGATCCACGTGTGCAACCGTGATCCTACAATTCCTATCCAGCCCCTTACGCAGCCGGACGCTGGCGTACACGCCCTTACACTATTCTCGATATACAGTTACTGGATACGTTTCGCTCACGGGATCTCGAGATTTGACCCCTTTTTGGACGCGTCGCTATACGCTCACAACTCCACTCTCAGAAACACTACTACTCCAATGCCTCCCAAACGAACGAATAGACTTCCATTGCGCACTGCTAACAACCGCGGGAGTGCAGAAACAATTCGGGCATCGATTGGCTGCGGTACTCCAAGTCTAGCCAGTCGAATCAGCACTCCTATCGAACCCGCCAGCCCACGTGTGTTCCCGGAGGCCGAAATTGACGACGATGAAGAAGAAGACAGCAATACCAACGATGATGATGAGGATGATGAGGAGCAGCCCGAAGACAATCACGGCGAAGCGCAAGCTCACAGTACTGACCGCGGCGATACCGTACGATCGGAGGTCACTATGGCGGATATGCGAGATATGCTTGAGCAGCAGCGAAAGCTCGTTGAATTACTCTTCCAGAATGCCGAAATGAAGCCGAAAGATCCAGAGTCACCAAACCCCAAGGACAAATTCATGGTCACCCACCCTAAACGTTACTGCGGAGATGCACGGGAATTGGAGACATTCCTCGGCTCCCATCGCTCGAACTGTCGAACTCACAATCACCTATTCCCGGGCGGCGATACAGACAAAGTCCAGTACGCACTAGACCACCTCGGCAGCTGGGTCAACCATCCAGATCACACTCTGCAGAAGACGAACATGACCGACCCGGTAACCTGGGGTCATGATCTACTCGCCGACGACCACCCGTGCCGACACGATCTGGACCGCTTCATTACCGAAATACGGTAGCAGTACGGAGATAAGGACCGGAGGCAGAATTCATGCACGCGGGCTTACCACAAACTGATGCAGGGTTACCACAATCCAGACGAGAATGTACGCGGATACGCCAATTGAGTTCGACCAAACTGGAGGGAATCCGGTTGGCATAAGGAACACCATAAGATCATGCTCTATGATATGATCTGGGCGGGGCTGAAAGCCTATTTGTGGCCGAAGTTAAGGCCCTTTACTAAGACTAACGGTAGATTCGACTCCATCGACGAACTTTTCGACCGAGCGGCAGACGTCGAGACACCAAGGAAATCCGATAAGCAGCAACAGTCAACCGAGATTGGAGGCGGCAACCAGAAAGGGAAGAAGAGATCTCATCAACCATCAGTATCAACACCTTCCGGAGGAGGATCGGGCTCAGGATCGGGCTCAGTATCGGGCTCCGGATCGGGCTCAGGGTTAGGCACGGGAACAAGAGGAGGATCAGGATCAGGATCTGGATCGGGATCCAAACGCCCACCAGCACCGTGGGTGAGCACGGAAGAGCGACAATGACGGCGGGAAGCGGGTGTATGCCTGCGGTGCGGAGCCAAAGGCTACCTCGTTTTCGAATGTACCAAAAACTCCCGGGCCCGAAACCCCGAGCAGAATAAGTCCGAGAATCAAAATCAACCCACCTCTTCCGATGACAGTCAAATCAAGCGCCAGCGATCATTTGATCCCCAGCAGCAAAAAAACTAGTCTACCTCTCCCGGTACCTGGCTCGGCGAGAGAGGTTGGACGAGATGGAGCTGGGAATGCAGTCGGCAGGCACATGTGCCTTGATGGCAACGCTGGAGGCGATACAACCTCATCGAATAGCACTGAAACCGAGGGTTATTCTAGAGAGCCCGAGAGCTCACATGTTTAGTCAATATCTCTGCGGCACAGAGACCCCTGATTCAGCACACATAATCCACGAAGTTATGATACGAGATCGACACGGAGAAATGCAGCGCGTACGAGCACTTATAGACTGCGGCGCAACGAGCATCTTTATGGCCCCAAGACTCCTTCGAATACTTGGGCTACCACACGAAGCTGCACATACAACCACCCTTGGCCTCAACGGACAGGTGATGGAGCACACGAGAGACAGCCGGAAAACGACGATTTCGGCTCAATACTTTGACCATTTGGCACCGGTTGACGAACCAGAGGTGCTAGTCGTCCCAATAAAGGCATATGACTTAGTATGAGGACTACCATGGTTCCGAGCTCGGAACCTGGAGACAGACTGGTCACGGAACCGGCTTTTGTCGTTGCGGACCCCATGCGGTTCTGGATCGCCCGGCACTAAAGATACCCAACTCGGTCAACCCGAAGGGAGTGGTGTTAGCATCGAGACGCTTTCGGCCACAGCATTTGGTGATCTGCTTGCTAGTGAAGAGGTTGCCGGGGCTTTCGCTCTATGAATAGAGGATTGCATTGGATTGCTGGGAGCTACGGTAGAGCGGACTCACAAGAAAGGTGAATACCCTCGTATGCTGGATGAGCGAGTAGGAGCAGCATCAGTGGTTGCGGCAGAAGAGCATCCACATGGGAACCTTGAATGACTGCTACTGGCTCGCCGAGACCTGAAGGGAGAGACTGGACGGCGGAGCTTGGCTCCACTGGAGCGAACCGCTAATGACAAGGCCTCCTGGATTACCCCTCCTCTGTTCCATTCTTGTAAATGAAGCAAGGACTAACATCGACAGATGGATGTAAGGGCGTGTACGCCAGCGTCCGGCTGAGTAAGAGGCCGGATAGTAATTGTAGGATCACGGTTGCACACGTGGATCTGAGTGAGAGTATATGTAGAATTGAGTGGTAAGATTCTCGATGCTGATCTAAGACTCGTGACAAGCCGACTATATAAAACGGGTGTTACCCGACCCTGGACATGTCACGTACATCCATGCCATTTCAATGGAGAGCAACCGGAGATAGGAAGGGTATCCACAGACGATGGAGGCTACATTCCCGCCAAATACTCGGAATTCGTGGAGGTCTTCAGCAAGACCAAGGCTGACACACTCCCACCGCACCGTTCCATCGACCATGCAATCGACCTGGAACCGAGCTGTAAGATACCATATGGACGGATCTACAACCTCTCGGAAGTGGAGCTTAAAACGCTCAAAGCATACATCGAAACTAACCTAGCTAATGGGTTCATCCAGCAGTCATCATCACCGGCAACAGCACCGATCTTGTTTGCGAAGAAGAAGGATTGGGGCTTGCGATTGTTTGTTGACTACCGGGCTCTCAATTCGGCAACCATCAAGAACCGGTACCCCTTACCTCTCATTTCGGAGATGCTTGACAGGCTGCGTGGAGCTCGGATTTTCACCAAATTGGACCTCCAGAACGCATACCATCTCATTCGGATGAAAGAGGGCGATGAATATAAGACTGCTTTCCGAACTCGGTACGGTCAGTTCGAATACCGAGTTATGCCCTTCGGCTTAACAAATGCACCGGCTACGTTTCAGTCCTACATTGACGATTGTTTGCGAGCTTACATTGACGACTTTGGCGTGTGCTACCTTGACGACATACTCATCTATTCGACCGATGAGAAGGAGCACGATGGACATGTACGAAAAGTGCTGGAACGACTATGGGAATTCGGTCTCTATTGCAAGGCCGAGAAGTGTCAATTCGGAGTCTCAGAGGTCGGCTTCCTGGGGTTTGTCATCAATTCCGAAGGAGTTGGCATGGAATTGGACCGAATCTCGACGATCGAAGACTGGCCGACCCCAAAACCGGTCCGGCATATACAGGTGCTCCTTGGATTTGCGAACTTCTACCGGCGGTTCAGTCGGAAATATGCAAAGATCACATTACCGTTGACAAAGCTACTAAGGAAGACGGAGACGGCACGTGCTCCAAGGGCTTCCGAGGGCCCACTTAGACCTGCACCGAAGTGGGAGTGGACTCGGGAACCCGAACTAGCATTTCGGAAACTGAAGAAGGCGTTCACTGAAGCACCGATCCTCCAGCATTTCGACCCGGCAAAGCCAATAATCCTCCAGACTGATGCCAGCGGCTTCGCGATCGCCGGCAGCCTCGATCAGTACGATGGATTTGGGACTCATCGACCAGTCAATTTCTACTCTCGAAAATGCTCTCCTGCCGAACAGAACTACGATACGTACGATCGGGAGCTTCTAGCGATCGTGGAGACTATGAAACAATGGCAGCACTACCTCGAGGGAGCCAATCACAAGGTCTTGATACAGTGCGATCACAAGAACCTCGAGTACTTCCAAACATCAAAAGTGCTCTCCCAGAGACAGGCCAGGTGGGCGGAGATCCTTTCTTCATACGACTTCGTCATCGAGCACCTGGAAGGCAACAAGAACCCGGGCAGATGGACCCTCTAGACGACCTGATTATGAGATCGGATATGAAAGACCTACCGCACGGCTATTGGCTACTTTGGCAGCGACCACTGTTGAACCGTACAATGATCTCCTACCGGCAATCAGGACAGCCCAGGCTACCAACTCACTGGCCATCGATGTAAACAAGAAGATAGTCGATCCTCCAATGGTCGGTATCCCCGATCTGTCGGAGAGCGGTGGACAAGATGGATCTACGGACACAGGGAATAGTCAATGGAAAGTCATCTCTGGAGCCCTGACCTACGAGGGGAGGATATACGTGCCGGCAGATGATGTGCTGCGCAGCCAAGTGATAAGTCTTTTCCACGATTACCCCGAATGCGGTCACTTTGGAGCTCTTAGAACTGCTGATCTTGTATCTAGAGACTTTTATTGGCCTGCGATGGATGCTACGGTATGAACGTACGTTGCCGGCTGCGAAGTATGCCACCGAATCAAAGCTCCATGACACGCCCGCCATGGAGTCAACATGCCACTGCTACCACCTTATAGACCTTGGGAGGGAGTCACAATGGATTTTGTCACCGACCTGCCCGAGTCAACGGCATCGGGCTTTACCGGGATTCAGGTAGTTGTCGACCGACTGACTAAGATGGGGATTTACCTGCACTGCCGGAAAGATATCGACGCACCGGAGCTGGCACGGATGTTCTTCGAGCACGTGATTTGCAAACACGGCGTACCGGATAACATCATCACGGACCGCGGCACGCAGTTCACTAGCCGATTCTGGACTCGAGTCTGCTCTCACATGAGCATAGATCACCTCCTCTCGACTGCATTCCATCCCCAAACAGACGGCCAAACGGAGCGCCAAAATCAGACCATGGAAAAGTACCTTCGTGCCTTCTGCAACTACGAGCAGGATAACTGGGTCGAGCTCTTACCATTGGCGGAATTTGCGTACAACAACTCCGTGCATGCTTCGACGATGATGGCTCCATTCCGGCCCGTTTACCACCGGCACCCCGAGATGCAATTCAAAGCACCGAAAGAGCCAGCCAATCTCAAATCGGAGATCCAAGCGGGTGCTGTACTCGAAGGATTGGAAGAGACCCATCGACTCCTGCGAGAGAGTATACTAGATGCCCAGGAGCGACAGATGAAATATGCTGGCAGAAAGGAGATCACTTTCGAAGTTGGAGATAGAGTGTGGCTCTCGACCAAGCATTTCCGCACGACCAGGCCCTCCATGAAGCTCGATTACAAGCGCACTGGACTGTATATGGTAAGTAACATCATCAATCAGAACGCTTACAAATTAGGCTTGCCAAAGACGATGCGGAATCACAACGTTTTCCACGTATCACAACTTGATCGGTACACACCGCCGGTCGTTGGTCAACCGCCATCGGAGCCGCTACCGACGATTGTCGACGAATCGGGAGAGAAAGAATGGGAAGTCGACACCATTCTCGACTCCAAACGGCGTTATCGGATGCTCCACTACCTCGTCGAGTGGGCCGGATACAGCCACATACGCACAAGCTGGGAACCGGCGGACAACCTCGAACATGCCCAGGAGTTGGTCGACGAGTTTCATCGAAAGCACCTGGGGAAGCCACGTTGATAGGTAGCAACTGGGGCTCGAGGCGAGGGATCAGTTGGACGTTTCATTTTGTTTCTTGTCTATTGGATGCCGGCCCGGTACAAATGGCGCTGGCACGGGTTTTACCACCTCTGGATCGCAGTCACTTGGAGGTGGACTTTCCCCGTGCGCCGCATCCACCGAATAGTCACCAGTTACGGGGCTAATTGGCAGCAGGAGATAGGAGGTTGTTTTGTTTCATTGCTTTAGAGTACGAAGATATGCAGCCCAGGAGGTCTGTGCCTGAAGAGGGGGATAATGTAATGGCATGGATGTACGTGACGTGTCCAGGGCCAGGTAACACCCGTTTTATATAGTCGGCTTGTCACGAGTCTTAGATCAGCATCGAGAATCTTACCACTCGATTCTACATATACTCTCACTCAGATCCACATGTGCAACCGTGATCCTACAATTACTATCCAGCCCCTTACGCAGCCGGACACTGGCGTACACGCCCTTACAAAAACATCCAAAAGTGATCCCGTCTCCATGTCTCGACTTCCTAACCCAAGCTCCAACGACCATCATTTCCGTAGCTCGTATCTCGGCGTAGGTCGTTGTCGGAATAATCAGCGTAGATCTTCCGCTCATGACTTGGCATCGATGGGACCTTCCCCTGCCGGTATCATTCGTAGCCTATGGTGATCATCGATCATCGATCGTATACATCAATTGTGTGTAGTCTCATTCGTAGACACCTAACACGTAAGTTTCTCTAAAATGGTTATACTTACCAAGTTCAAGCGCGCTGGCGCTGTCTGAGCTCTGTGCAGTGCCTCCGCATGCTCTGGAGAATATATCTTGCAGCTAGTGGTCATCAATACTCGGCATTGACTCATCATTCGAAGTCCGCTTCGGTGACCATCGGGTCGACTTCATGGTTGCGCTTTCGATAGGCGGCTTCAGTAGAATCTTGGTCGACTTGGTAGACTTCGTGGTCGACTTCTCGGTAGACTTCTCGGTGCGTAACTGAGTAGACTGCATCCCGGTGGGCTTTCAACTTGTCGGTAGGACTGTATTGTATAGACATCTCAGTGCATGTCTCAGTAGACTGCATCCCGGTTGGCCTGTGTATTTGTCAGTAGGACGCATTTTCGACACGGTCATCCCCCCTATTGAAGTTCGTTGCTCCGTCGATGACTTAGACTCAAATCGGTTGTTGATTGCCATCTTGGCTCCGTAGACTTATGCTTCGGTAGACTTTTCGTGATCCCGTTCGGTACGTCTCTTTGTTGACCGATGCGTCATTCGGCATCCTTCGTCTCTGGACTTCGTAGGTCTATGACTTCCCTTGTCTCTTGGCCTGCTTCGTCTCATTTTTCTACTTGCTTCGTCCTTTCTTTGACTGGCTTCGACTGTTGACTTGCTTCGTGTTTCGACTTGCTTTTCGCCTTATCGGACTTCACTTGGCCTGTTCTCGTTGTCTCTGACTTTTGGGCCTTGGCCGTGAATTCTCTAGGTGGGCTTATCATCTTCCGGATGCTAGGTGCGTAAGGTGATTCTTCTGGTACGCTTATCCCTGCTCTCCGGGTGCCGCTGGACTTCTCTGTCGTTATGTGCACTCTGGTCCTTCACCAGTAGGGTCATCCCTATCTTTAAAGGTCGTTGCTCTGCCGACGACTTATCTCCTCTAATTGGTGTTGTAGCTGGTGCGTTCGTCAACCCGAACGGCATGACTCGGGACTCGCACTGCCTGTACCAGGTGCGAAATGCGGTTTTGTTCTGGTCGTCTTCCTTGATTCGGATGCGGTGGTAGGCATTACTGAGGTCCTGTCGAGTATCTCCGGGATCAGTGGGAGATGGCTTTATTGATGGCTCGGTAGTCCACACAACAGCCGTAGTTGGGCGTCGTTCTTCTTCGCAAATAAGATCAGCGCTGGATCAGGCGATGATCGCTGGATGAATCCATTGGCTAGGTGTGTTTCGATGTAGGCATTGAGAATTTTCAACTCGACTTCTCTATCTTTCCCAGCACTTGGTCCCACATGCTCTTTCCGAGATTTCGTAGATCTACGCAATTAGTGTGGTTTCTCACGGCTGGGTACCCTGTCATTTCCTCTCACCCTCTTCCAACGCTCCTCGAGCCAGAACCACTCTTGCTCATGACTTCCCTTTGGATGAGTTGAATGGTGCGGTGCGAGAGTTGCCATATCTTTTGCTGCATACGTCCACATAGTCCTTGTATCTCAATGTGAAGTCTTTCGGCAGTGCTATCCGTCGCTGTGAGATCTCGGTGATCATCTCTTCGTAGTTATCTTGACTGTCTCTCGTGATGCCATTCGGTAGGCTATTCTGTACATCTGGTGGTCATATTCAATCTCGTTCAGGACCAATTCCGTAGTCATATCACAGTTGTTCGGTATCTCATTTGGAAACTGCTTCGGTAGCCAGATTGCAGTCATTCGGAATCTAGTTCGGAACTGCTTCTGTATCCGTATTTGCACTCGTTCGGCATGGATCAGGCTCGTTTGGCTTATCATCATTTCTCCGGCGTATTTGCAGGTATTTTTGAGGTCTGTCGTATGCCAGGTGAGCATATCATCTCAGATCGCGCGGTGCGCTCGCTGGCTCTCCTCCGGGTGTGCTTGTTGATTCATCTGTAGGTGTGCTTGCCATCACTTGACCCGGTGCACATATCGTCGTTCGCTGCTAGCCTTCTCAATTGATGAATGAATCTCACGGTGCTTCGTTCCTGCATGGTGCATTCGTTAAGCCTTCTCTTGGTATGCTTTCTCTAGGTTCGCTTGCTGTGTTTCTGTCGATGTGCATATCGCCGCTCTCTAGGTGAGCTTCTTGCTTATAGCCTTCTTTACCGCTAGGTGCACTTCGCCATGGTTCCTCTCAGCACTTCCGGTACGGTGATTGCCTGCGGTAGAGGTTGAGGTTGATTCCGGTACGGTCATCCCTCTCTTTTAAAGGTCATTGCCTGCTGACGACTAATCTTATACAGCTTGGTTCTGTGCAATGTCGACTTGTCATCGTGGTTGAATGACCGGTATATCGTTCTTCCGTAGCTCATCAATCACGGATCTCCGAATCTGAGTCAGGATCGTATTCGGCATTCGGCTTTGTAGTTAGGTATTTGCACCTAGTGCTCGGGAGTGTACTCGGTGGAGTTATGCCGCCGGTACATCACGTATCTGTGTCTCTGTATATCTTCTGCACTCAATTGCTAGTCTTGTAACTTGTCATCTAACGAAAGGGGTCATGAGAAGGGTAGAACTCCACATAACCTCGTGTATCGCCCGAGGCAGTAGATCGTATTCCAAATTCCGTGGCCTCTGCCATAGCCCTGAGTAGCTCTATAAAGATCGCCTTCTGCAGGACCGATATCATCGGTGGCATGCATGTATATGTGAAAATCTCCGTGCCGCGGTGCCTGTACAATGCCTATGCAAAGCCTCAGGCCCGTCTCACTGCCAAGATTCTGTCTGCAGTATCTTCAGTTGTCTGTACTCCATTCTCGCGGTAATCCGGAGACCTCTGATTGTAAGGCCTCCAGTAGCACTATCGGTGCCATCGCATTTTCTAGCTCCATCTAGTCGTATTAGCCCAATTGGTAATGCAAAAGAGGATGGAAGCAGTGAAGGGTAAATGCATAAGTAGCGATACAAACGTATGGTCACAATGGAGCCTTACGCAGATGGCTTGCTCCCTTCATGTCTCGGCGATCCAGTAGCAGTCATTCAATGATCCCATCAGTGGACGCTCTTCTGCCGCAACTACTGCCGCTGATCCTGCTCGCTCGTCCGGCATGTGAGGGTGTTCACCTCTGTGAGACCGCTCTCCCGTAGCCCTCAGCAACCCTAGTGCAAACTCCCAGTCAAAGGGCGAGTGCCATGACGCCCAGCCTGCAGGATAGGTCGCCATATATGCGGTGCTTCCGGTATAGTACCTCGGAAACTCTTCAGTCTTCACCGCGTTATGCTCCAACTGTAGAGTATGAATGGGATCTGCATTCAGAACTTTTTGATACCATGTAATTCCGACTGCAGAGTACAGTTGAGATCTGCAGCCAGTGCTTGCCACTTCTCCGCGTAGGTACTCAGGACTATCAAGCCCCATCTCTACTTGGGATCCTCGGGACTGTCCATCCACGAGATGTGACGAGTTAAAAAGTATATATATATAAGGAACACGTTGGCCAAACGGAGCTTTTGGCATAAAGCCGTTGATCTCAGATGCTCGGGCAAGACAAGCTGGATCTATAAAACTCCGGGTGCATAAGGCACAAACTGTGGAGGGTGGACACTGGTCCGAGGGTGGACCCTCGTCCGAGGTCGAATGAGATGATGCTCGGTTGCCGATCTCGTGACTGCCGGTCTGGATATGTGATTTGCCGTTCTCGTATCTGCCGGTACAAAGCTCGATTGACTGTTGTATGGAGCGATGGAGGTTTAACCTCGCCTCTGCCGAAAAGGTATTTGGTGCCATCCGACTCGGTCATCCGAATAGGTCGGAATTGGTCATCCGCATTGACCATCCAATTCATTTGCCTCTGTAGGCAGTATTCGTAACTGTAGTGGGTCTTCGGCATCGTGTATGCTTCCAACGTAGGTGCGCTGTAATCGTAAAATAAATCTTTGCCGGAAATTAGCTTCGACTGTGGACTAGCTCTTCCCCTTCTTTTTCCTCTTCTTCTCTGCCGGAAGTGAGCTTCAACGAGACCAGCTCTCCTCCTTAAGTGCGCTCTCGTCTCGTCCGTTGGCGTGAGGAATGCGATCGTATATGAACTTGATCGTAGAATACGTAACTAAGTTGACTCGGATATCGTGTGTTGATTTTGTGGGGCTTCTGGCATGACTTGACGCGTTAAAGGGTAACGTGATCTTGTAGTTGCAGCTTCTCCGAAGTCGTTACTCAATTGCAGTCGTTGGTATATGTATCTCGTTCGATGTGTTTAGACTCTTGTTGAATGGGAATTGGTCAACTTGACCACTGACGCGTGTCACTGGCGATGCGGCTTCCAAAGTCATCTCTGCTTTCGTCAATTGACTTAATTCGGAGTAGACTCATCCATATGATCATCGTTATGAATGTTAAATCTCGGGCCATGTGTGTAGTTGACTCTCATCGTCCGATTGTCGAGTGGTAGCGACGCGTCGGAAATGGAGTTCAAGTGTCATCAGCAAATCCCGTGAGCGAAACGCATCCATTTACTGAAAAGCAATAATAGTGTAACGGCGCGTACGCCAGACTCCGGCTGCGTAACAATATAGACAATAATTTGGTGGATAAGGTTGCAAACGTGGACTCGAGTGATAGTATATGTAAAAGTGTAAGGTAAGATTATCGCTAGAGATCTAAGTCTCATGGCGAGCCGACTATATAGAATGGCCGTTAACCGGCCCTGGACACGTCATGTGCCACTCGCGGCAACCCTAACCGCCTGCTGTTACAGATTGACGAGAATGGACTGGAAATTGGAAATGATGGCAGATCCACACACTACTGGACAAGAGAGGACCACGAAAGGGTGTTGGTCATCAACCTGACTTTTGCAAATCTACCGATACTAAACTGGACCATACTGGCAGATGGCCATGCCACCGGATCCGACCAAGATGGCATTGTATGGGAGGTGGACGCGGATGGGCAGTAGGAGGCGGCTCACGTGAGGGTAGTAGGATGGAGCATAGCTGCAATGACGGAGGAGGACTTGGAAGCAGGCGGGAAGTTATGGAGGGAATTAGCGAAGAAGAGGGCTCACCTGAGTGCAGAGTGCACAGCAGACAAGGTGGGGCACGAGGGCGCATGGTGTCAGGAAGCAATGAGCAGCGTCCTCAACGCCGCAGCAAAGAAGATCAGAAAGTGCACCAGATCACAGAGGTGGTGGAACGCCCACATCAAAGAAAAAAGAAAAGAGGTCGGAAGAGAAAAAAGAAGAAGGAGCTTGGGGGAGCCCGCCAGGGCGAAAGAACATCTCCAGAAGTCGATTCCGTAATCCAAGAGCAAATTGTGGAGTGAGTACTTGTAGAACCTTAGGGGAGCCGAGGTGTGGAGAGCAGTACGATACACCAACCCTCAGGCTGGCATGATCATGGAGGCCCTAACGGACACAGAAGGCAAGCAGGCAAACACAGCGACGGAGAAGGAGGAGATGCTGAGGCGCAAGTCTTTCCCCCCGAACAACAACGACCAGTACTACAAGTTACCATGAGCGGGGAGTGCCCATACGCTTCTCACCGAACAAGCTGTTGAGCCAGCCTTACACTCTCAATCAGTCAAAAAAGCCCCGGGCCCAGATAAGCTGTCTTTTGGCACCATATGGGTACTCTGGAAGTGGGACAAAGAGAGGATCGGGAGGCTGAAGAGAGCGTCCATTCGGACGGGAAGGCACCCAGCAGTAGGGAAGCGGGCAAGCGGGGTGGTGATTCGCAAGCCTGGCAAAGACGACTGTACAAAGCTGAAGGCCTACCACTCCATATCACTGTTTAGTTGCAGGGGCAATGTGGTCGAAAACGTAGTCGCTGAGCTGCTGTCAGAAGCGGCGGAGAGAAGAGGGATACCTAGTGAGGGACAATCCGGAAGCAGGAAGGGGCGGCCCACAATGGATGCAGGGGCCATCATGGTTGACCGAGCTCATGCAGCCTGAACGAACGGCCATATAACAGGCATGCTTCTCATGGCCAGTAAGGCAGCGTTCTCAAGTGTGGCAAACGGAAGGCTAGTCAACTTAATGAAGGTCAGGCAAATGGATAGAGACCTTATATGATGGACGGAGAGCTATGTCTCAGAAAGAGCGGTGAAGATGATAATCGAAGGCAATTCGGAGGAAAGAGACCTAGCAGAAGCAGGGGTTCCGCAGGGCTTACACTGGTCACCGATCCCCTTTGCGATCTATACCTCAGGACTGATCAAATGGGTCGAAGAGTATGTACCAGCAGGCAAAGGGCTATCCTTCGTAGACAACCTCGGTTGGGTGGTGACTGGAAGCGATGTCAACCAGGTTGTCATGATACATGAGAGATGCGCAGCAAAGCGCATAGAGTGGGCAGGCAGACGAGGGCTTCAGTTCGACACCACAAAAACGGACGCGGCATTATTCACACACAGCCAAGGCCACAAGAAACACCTCCGGCCAAAACTGACAGCAAAGTTATGGGTCAGCGAGGGGTTCATACAGTTCAACAGGCAAGCGACATGCTGGCTCGGCATCTGGATGGACATGCACCTGATGGTCAACGAGCACCACAACCGATTTATGAAGAAAGCCAGGGCAGCAAAAGGTAGACTACGAACCCTCACACAGACATACAGGGTAGTACCAGAGAGCGTAATGGCCATCCAGGTAGCATGCGTCCAGGCTGTCGCGCTATATGCGAGCGACCTCTGGTGGGACCCCAGTCAATCACGCAGGCGACACGACCTCCAGCTTCTCCTCAATCAACCAGCTAGATCTTTCCTGGGCGCGCTACCCAAGACCCCACGGAGAGCACAAATGAGAGACTCAGGGCTTACACCCACGGCAGTACTCTTCGAGCCCAGACAGCAGCATTCCGCAGCGAGGCTAGCAAACGCGTGCAGCAACAAACTAAGGGAACTACACCAAAACCCCTCTTCCGGGACGCCAGTTTGCAGAGCAGTGATGAAAGAGCTCAAGCATGGCCAGATGACAGAAGGCATGAGCTTGCTGGCCCCAGGCAAAGAGTCAGTGGTCAGAACCGTCATACTGGACGATGCCACCGCAGCGAACAGAGCAGCGCAACTCTGGGCAAGAGAACAAGAGGCCAAACTAGGAGCGGGTGTCTGGATATGGTGGACGGGTGGATCGCGCTCAGATGATGGCCGAGTGAAAGCCGCAGCAATATGCAAGCACAGAGAGGAGTGGAGGTCTCGCTGCACCTATCTGGGCACTGGACAAACGGAGGTCTGTGACGGCACAATGTTGGCGATCAGACTCGGGCTGGAGGTGACGATGGAGATGAGAGAAACACCACAATGACACTGGGTGAACACGGTGGCGGTCTTTAGCGATTCACAAGCCAGCATGGGGCGGACGGCACATCTGGAGGCAGGGCCGGAGCAGCGGCTGGCAAGACGGATCTATCGAAGTTTGCAGGTTTTCCTGGCCCATGGCATCAAAACGGATATCCAACGGGTCTCGGGACACTCCGGTATCCCCGGAAACAAAGAAGCGGACCACCAGGCGATTGTAGTCCACGAGGAAAGGGGGGACACGGAGATAGAGCGGCTGTACACCTCGGCCATGAATATGGCCAGATGGATCTCCGAGGGAAGGTCAGCTGCCAAAGCGGAATAGAAACTGACAAATGCAGCAAGCACTTTGGCTACAGACTCAAGGGCAAGGCGGAAGCCAAGAGAACTATCCCAATGACCAGCGCGAAATCGCTGGCTGCCAGGTTCTACAGACCAAAGTCCGGGCATGCACCCACTGCAGTCTACCAAACACGGTTTCGCCATGGAGAGGACGACCAATGCTGGTGGTGCGGCGGCGGAGGCAGGACGGCGGCTCAGACGCGGGAACAACTCTTCCGCCACTACAGCTGGTGGAGAGACCAGCAAAAAATGCTATGGAAGGCAGTGGGAAAGGCGACGGGCTGGAAAGCGGGCAGATGCCGACATATACAGATCTCTGAGCTGTTTTCTAGGGATGAGTGTGATCACGCAGTGATGGATGTCCTGGCAGCTACTGAAGGCGGGAAGTTCCCGCCTAAGTGAATGGAGGGATGGAGCGGACAAGGGGGCATACTCAGGTACGGGGAGTGCCAGCCACGGGCATTTATCCTTTCTTGACATTTCTTTTTTCTTCTTGTCTTTCTGATCTGGTCTTTCTTGGAGATGTCATTTGTCAGCGGGGATGAAGGGTAGCGGAGAGGAGCTCTGCCATCTAGCTGGCTATCCCAGAGTCAGAGGGGAAATCAGGTTCTGTCATACTCTATTCAGAGTGCATACAATGTGAAGACGCAACAGCAACAACTAATCGGACAAATATTCGTGGGGTTGCATGCTGCAGTTCATAGTCTTTACATGGCCGCCATTTTGTTGTTTTGGGAGTGAAAAAGAACCGGAAAGTCAACCCAGTTGACATACCGTCAATTACTTAGGCCCCATCATGTATACAGCCCAGGCACCTAGTTAGGGGTGTGGGCGCGTCCGGCACCCACATATATCAAGCGACCAGCCTCTCACAAGCCACTAGAGGCCACCTCATAGCCACACTCCCACCCTCCGCTCCCAGCTCCCAGATCTATCCAACTTTGAGCTCAATTAACTCCATGAGTTTTAAGTTGGCCAGGATATTGTTTATATATGATATGTAGTGATCAAGATGCTCTTTGATTTCCTTGTCTCCTCTTTTAGTTTTCTTTAATATTCAAGGAGTCGTTGTAGATCAAGTACAGTGGCTGAGACTATACTTAGCACTGCTGGTGTTTGCATCAGGTAAATTATTTCTACCTAATGCTTAGATACATGTTGTATACCATCAGGTAAATGATTTCTACCTGACACTTAGATACATGTCATACAGCATCAGGAAAATCATTCCTACCTGACGGTAACGTACATCTGTGATGAGTGACAGCTTATAACTCAAATATTCAACCTGACCTGTATACAACCCGTATCAGGCCAACAATAATTCCTAACCCATCTGTATATAGAATCGCTACTCTGTGCCACAGAGCTTTGAATTCAACGAAACAATTTGTGGACAGATGGGTTGACTGCTAAGAGAACATAACCAAAAGGAGAACTATCTCCCCCTTATGATTTCTCCACCACTTGTGGCTGGAATTCATTTCCTTTCCAGCCTGAGGCTCTTCAGCCTTCTACAAGGCTGCTTTGGTGCAGCTTCACAGTTTCTAGGGACAATGAAGTCTTACTTGTGCATAGATTACCTGAGTTGTGATACTATTCAGGGTTGTTAGGGGTTTTCCCCAGACAGTGATAGTGGTACTTGACAAGGCTCACATTATACCAATGCATTGATGAGCATCAAGGTTAGATCACAGAGTTTGCCATTTAGTGGGGGATTATACTAATCACAAGAAGACTGCAGACAGCCGAGGTTGGCATGAGGGAGTGCAATCAATAAGCCTAGCTAGGGTAAATTAGTTTCCTCCAGTGTGGGTGGTTTCTATCTTCTTTCATTTCCCAGATTCTGTGCAGGACATGCATGATAAGACATCATGCACGGCAGCTGATAGTCAATATGCATTTAAGTGGATTCTTCACCCATACCTCTCACTGAATAGTACTTAGTTAAGCAGGTTTCGGTCGAAGGCAAATTCCGACCTCAGCATGATGTAACTCAGGAATTAATAATGTGGGCATTCAGCCAAGAGCGAGCACTATACATTGAGTTGTATTAGTCTGGATCGCAATGTAATACGCGTCAATAATCTAAGTTGGCACAGTATCAGCTGCTCTTGCGATTAAACCTATGAGACGAAAATCAACAGCTGAGAGGGGTTCTTATTGTGACAAGGCATGGCCAATAGGGGATTTGCGTGAATATTCCAACTAACGAATCATAGGATGGTCGATATGTCTATGTTTAAGTTATGGTCTGATTAGTAGTCCAATATGATATCATGCATGGACACGATAACCTTGGGGATGGGTGGCCACCTCTGACATGTGCATTCTATCAATGTATGGCGCAATGTAATGTGGCTATCATGAGCGATTCAATCATAGTTGGAAGAGGGTTTCAAGAGTCTTCATTGAGATCTCATTGTTCCAGCAATGAAATTACAAGCTCTAGCAGCGAGAGCGGAGCAATACCTACCAGTGAAGAATGATCTGATATATTATTGCATTTTTATCATACCTATTTCCACTGATTATTATATATATAAAATCTATCGGCTTTCTGTAGCAGTTGCCCCGCACCTTCGAAAAGTATTATCTTACGAATAACTCTAACATGTCAGCACCAGAATGATGTGATGGTTTATGCCCTCGAGAAGATTGTATCATTCGCTAGGCATAATCAGTACACTTTCATTTCACAGTGTACGTGGGGGCTAGCATCAATTGCCGGGCTCGAAGAAGGATTAATTATACCCATGCATAACTTTCAAGAATCAACAAAGGTCAGAACTAGGGTGGATTGATTATGATCCAACACGACAAGGGATAGTACCAAAGATCGACTAATACCCAGTACTGCAAAGGATATTACCAAATATACACAGGCCGGTCAAATATTGGATGGGGCTGAGACATTAATAAACGATTCTGAACAGACTCGATATTAATTGAGACAAACATGGGTTAATCCTCAACCTCAAATGAAGAGTCAGCTCAAACAGGCTCTAACAGCAAACATACTGCAAGAGGCTAAAAGTCCTGCCGGAGCTACTCAACAGAGAGGATTACGAGAAATACGAGACCAGGTTATAACAAACCTTGGGCTGGAATATGGGGAACTATCTGGGCACCCCTTGGATACAGGATTTACAGCCATGAACCTAGTACATACTTACAAGTTATAAGTACCATTACTTAGAGTAAAGTACCCCAGCAACAAGCGTCTCCTACTTTAGCAATCACATATCTCATCAACCACAAACCGAAATCTGCCAAGACTGACATTAATTGACAGCAAGCATATAGTATATGCTCTAAGAGTATTACCAGTGAATTCCATTTACAATTGGTGATAAAACAGGGGGGGTTAAGAGGTGGGCAAAAATCCGCCAGCAATATAGACTCTCACTCACATTTTCCTCTTACTCAAAATTGGACCATTTTACTTGATTGTTGGACTGATATGTAGGCCTTGGAGTTGTCTATTATACTACTGTCTCTGATATTCTCTCCATTGTGTGGTTGTTGAGCAATTTGCAATTTTGAAAAAAATTCCGAGATTTGCAAGATACCCCGCTAGCAGCTTGTTCGGTGTGGGCGCTGGGCGTGCCCGCACCCCTAGTAGGGCGCCTGGGCTGTATGCATGAGGTGACTTAGGCTAGAATTCCTATCTTGGCACAAAAACGTGAAGGGATTCCCGTCCGGTTTTCATCCCGTGGTTCACGATAATCTACCCCAGTACCCGAGTACTAGTGCACACCCCGCTTCCTGACATTCGGTAAAAATACATCTACCCCACTCTGTATATTCCGCTTTCTCTCGGAAAACAACGGGAGAGAGAATATCTCAATTGGCTCATCCTTGTCAATGGATCTTTCTGCTTGCTATCTAATCTAATCTAATCAATCTAATACCCTATCATGAAGCCATAACTTATTTTACTCTAATTTCCTCTAGCAGATAGACACCATGCTGTCTCACGACGTATTTTATGATTGTCCAATTCCATTCATCTTGGCGTCATTGATGTCACCGACCATTGGAGCTATAAGCTCTATGCGACTGATGATACATCATGCATGTTGGTTGGATAGTTCGGAGAATCAGTGCAAGTTCGTGGTACATTGTTTACTGCACCTCCTGTTTAACTGCTCCTCGAGGATCATTAACAGAGCGTTAGTCAATCCCGATCACAATAAGCTCTGGTAACTGAATGCCACGATAGACATGGTATACCGTAATTGTTGAAGCTATGTAGAGCAATTATCTGCAGAAAACTTACTTCAGAACTGCATTAAAAATGTGTGATTCTCGGTATAACGTATACGTCCGCAGGAGCCACTACCATGTAACATCTCACTGTACCTCCACCGATGGGTTTTGTTTTAAATTTCTGGTATTCAATCTCTTGTACTGGTGGTTGTGTAGCGTAGCGGAATGGATTTTCAGTTTAAGAGGCTTGACTGTAGTGCTGTAATGATTTGTATTATGGATTCCCTTGAGCACCTTGAATTCGTTCTAACATTGCCATAAAACTGATCATGACTTTGAGCCTGCACAGGCATGTAAGCATGAAATTAACTGATATCTTTGAGATTACTTTGAAATTTCTGGGATATTCTAGCTTCCAGGCGGAGGATCGCAGGAGACTTTTCGGATTTCCAAATACTCTGACATATACTACACTTTTTGACTATGCAGAGTATAGTAGGCAATTGATAGGTACGAATAGGTATCGCTCTCGAATATACCACTAGCTCAAGACAGGATTATATTGAATTCTTTCCACGTGAGGCAAACATGTTCACGGCAATATCTTTGAATAACGACAAGCAAATTACTGAGGCTAGCCATATCTCGCATTGCATTGAGTACACCACCGGCGCATCACGCCACTAACTCTACAAAGTCATCACTCCCGACGGTTCCAAATAACTAACGGCCAATATATCGTCTTCCGTAGGCGGTAGTCAACATGTCACGGATAAGTCGCTCTTCGTCGATCAATTCGTTGCGAATTTTGCGCTTCTTCCACTTTGAGGAATAATTTCCCCCCTCCATATGAGTGGAAACCAGACGCACTCCAGCGTTCGAAACGATGTAAACTTCTTTCCGAGGTAGTTCAGCCCTTTCGAGTTCTCTCCAGACGTTTTCGCTGGTACTTGAGATGAATTTTTCTCGAGCGATTGAGTTGAATTTCTGTCGAGCGATTGCGTAAATGCTATCCAAAAAATTGACTTCGTCGCCGTCTTCATCTTCGTTGTCTTCGTCGTCATTTTCCATCTTCTTCCGTTCGTTGTCTATATGCTGATCAGCCTTGCTCCGTACAATGAACGTCGGAATATTCAGCCGCGCACAATGTTGGAGGAGAATTGTATCAGCCTTCACAATGGTTTCGGTTACAAGAATGACAATGTCGAATACAAAGAGTCCCTGGTTCTTAAAGTAGTGCCAATCGTTGGTGACCTGGGTGCCAGCACCAGGCATGTCATACCATACGAATCTGCTACGAGGCAACTGTGGGTCGGGATCTGGATAGCGTCCTATATCGAATGTCGTTTCGGAGGGGCCAGTCGGAGCAGCCATACCATCGTTATCACTAAGCCTGCGGAGTGCATTGATGAGGGACGATTTCCCTGTATTCGCTACCCCTGCCACTGCTAGATGTAGCTTATCGTGCTGGTATGATATTCTCTGCCTGGCGGCCATTCGGTCTTCTTCTGTTGGGCGGTACTCTGGTTCGATGCCGTCGTTAAGGTAATTCAACATTCTTTCCATCCTCTCCCGCTCATCCTCAGCCTCCAATCTCGCGGTCTCCAGTCTTGCTGCTTCTGCGATCGCCTTGTGCATCTTATCTTCAGCTCTCATTTTCTGTTCCTCTATATCTTGATTAACTCTCTCAGCTGCTTTCCGGGCTTCCTCTTCTCGTCAGACTGCACTAAGCTCCCTCTCTCTGGCTATCATAGCACTTTCTTTCGCCTTCTCCATCTTTCTAATTGCCTCCTCCAGGTCGGCCTTAGTCGCGGCTAAAGGATTTGGGGCCTCCGGCTCGTCATCGAAGTCGTGCAAACCCGATCCCATTTTTAGGAGCTTGAGATGATCGCGATCGGCAAAAGGGGACAAATATAGGTGCTTAAAGCAGCTAGATACCAGGGAAGAGGACTGGTGTGTAAAAGAGTATTCAATCGGTTACGGCTTTGTAAGTGTATCAAAATCGACAAGTCGAACAGAGACCATGAATTCGAAGTGGACGATATATCGTGATCACCCGCACTAAATAGACAACGAAACACATACCAGATAAGTATGAGTGATATTGTTTTGTGATTTATTTCCGTCCACATACAGCTGCATTTGGAAGCAGGGAACAAGGCAATTTCAGAACCTATCGACTCTCCCATGGCTGAAACAAACTCACCGCTTGGCAAAAGCGAGAATGGTTTGTCTGCGCTGCTTGATTGGCAATCGAATTATGCTAAATGGAAGCAAAAATCACTCATCTGCATTAACACATGTCATATTATAATACTTGAGACTTCCGAACTTTAGGCCGGATGTATAGCGATTACATTCCACTGATTTACATGCAAAGTGCAGCGCCAAGATCTCACGCTCTGTAGTCATGAGGCAGTTGTACGGCACAGAACCCCTCAACTAACAAACAAGTAGTCAAAATCGTCACTTCGAAGTCTAAATATGGGCCGGCGACCAACCCCACTGGATGCCGCCAAAGGCGCCAATAATTCGAAAATATCACGAGAAGTAGCCTATTGGGCCTAACTAACAATTTGATGGGCGGCATAAAATCAAAGTTTGATCTTACTATCGATACTACATAAAGATTTGCTAATGAGTCATTTCTAAAATCCGGATTATCACCAATTTACCGCCTTTAATACAGCAAATTTCACAATAAACTACTTCATGAAACATCTGACATTTGTTTGAGACGCGGTTGTGAGTTGACCTTGGGAAAAAGTAAGGTGTCGTAACTAGCTTTCAGTCTATGCTATGGCCGCTAGCGGCCGAATGCAATATGATTACAAACAAACAAACTAGCTCTCAGATGATAGCTAGGATGAGATATCTATAGTGGCTGTAAATGTAGCCTATATCCTGTTTTTGCAGTGACAACCGTAATTAATTAAGGATGTGGGCGAAATCATCGCTCAGATCTACAGCCTACAATTTGACGTGGTTTTACGGTTGCCTCCTAGATTAGATCATGACAGGGATTTGGTTTAGCGATCATCCACTTATGATATGTTGAATCGTTATCCAGACGAATGCCAAGCCACAAATTTATGCCTTATCAAACTCACTGGAAACGTCAAACGAAGATCACTTGATGAGTTGTAGGCCATTTTCAACGATTTTTCACTTGCGTGTTCAGAATCTTTATTATGTTTATTTGCTTTCATAAATAAGTTAAGTTGCTATAAAAAAGCGAAACTGATTGGTTTCTTCGCATTCGCGCTAAGTACGAATTCGAATATGGTACAGGATCTGTAGACATAGATTGTTCCGGTGAGTTCACAGAGTGTACGCACTCGTGAGCTGATTGGTTACCTAATGCAGGGTACCGCTCAGTTAATGCCTTCTACGCATTTACGCGTAAGCATGTTTTCGCACCCAGCTGGTCATACTGTAGAGAATATTAAAAATTTGAGAAGAAGTTGAATTATCTGGAATACAACGAGGGGAAAATAGGCAGGCTTATAAAAAAGAAATCCCCATACTCGACGATGCCAAGTATCCCAACCTGAGCCCGATTAGGGCAATAACTTTCCACAAGAAGAGTCTAGTTGTCTAAAGAGCAGCAAGCTATCTACGAGGAAATCTAAGTTTACATATACACGAGTTCAGAGTGGCGGACCAGCTTGTATGTGATAGTTTGTGAACGAGACTGATTAGGCAGAACATTAGAAATCACTCTCCAGTGTATTCTAGTATCTTCGATAATATTAGCAACCGTTCTCTAGTCGTTTCCAGCAGCTTGTAAGCTTTTCGGGCTAAATCCTGAGTCAACAAAGCCAAGGAAGCAATCAAGGATTTACTCATCGGGAAGCGGCAAATCTTCAATCCCCTGAAGAACTTATCCAAGTACGTTATGGATGTAAAGGGAACTGTGCTACAATTCGCTGCAAGTGTTTCAATGCGAAAGTTGAGTGCACATTTCATTTCCATGGCCGCGATGGTGATGCACAGTCCATAAATATCGGAGTTTCTGCTGCATCATCAGGTACATTCAATCTTGCGCAGGACCCAACAAGCCATAATTCAAAACTTTGTCAAGCAAATATGCGAGGACATGCTAGGGGCAGGCTGATTTCAATTCCACTCTACATGGCGCCCAGAATGATTTGACAGAGCTGAGACTCCACCAACGAAAACGATGAAGAGGAAGAGAATATCGAGGAGGGAGATTTCAACGGAGGAAGTGGACACTGAGGAGGAAGAGGACTATAAGATTTGTGCGTTTCTCTTCCGACCATAGTTCCGTGTACTTGGCTTTATAATTCTGCTCTATTACTTTTCGTACTGCGGCTTCCTCTCCCGGGCTGGGCCGATTCATGTTGGAGTCGTTTGGCCGTGTTTGTACTCTTCTTTGACTACTCTCGCAAATGGGGTGCTGCCGTCGGGGCCCAGCGCTGGCGTCCCGTCCCAGAGCATGATTTGGGCGGACTACTCCATCCGGGGCTGATGTCGGCCGCCCTAGGGCCCGTACAGGTACCTATAGGGTACTGACGGCTACCGGAACTATACATCCGGTGGTTGCCCCGGTGGTGATTGAGGTGGTGGGCCTTACAATTAGATGAAGCTAATACCATGATGCTGTGAAATGGTGGTAGTGAGAGTTAAAACAAGCCGTAACAAGCGCCGCAGTGCTAGTAGAGAGTCTGAATTGTATAAAACAACATAATTTCTACCGCTTCTCACCGTTGACTTCTGTATTCCATAACGTCATAGAGACTACAGGGCCGTGTAGGTATATAGTCCAAGAACCATTTCCCCTGGTCATAAACAGTCCAGCAATCTGTGCCTCGAAAATCATAGTCCAGTCCCGGGCAGAGTGTTGCCCGGACGGGACGGACTAGTGGGAAACCTGCTTCCGTATGATGCCATAGCCTGCACGCAGGCCAATATCCATATTCATACTGACCCTATAGATCCATTGCGGTTGCGTCGGTTTGACGGTGCCTCGTCGAATGTACGTATATAAACATGTCGGGCTTACCGGCACTGCGGATACTCCATCAAAGTTACTACTCCAACGGGTGGAAGTGTCGTCATCTCAGTCATCGTACCCAGCGCTATGCTCTGACTATACCTCAGCGGCGCTCACCCTGGGCATCTTTTTGGGCATCCGGCTGATTTCTCCCACCCAAGTCTCTCAGGTCCATCCCGTATGTGTTGCCCACTCGGAATAGCTTCCCTCACGTTGTCGTTGATGTCATCCCGAACAGTATACAATGTGTCAATCGCTGTGCGTGTCAAATGCCCCGTAGTCTCGATCAGTTGACGCGTCATTCGGTCCTCATGTTCTCGCCTTGGGTAGCTGTGAGGTCCTCTCGATCGGTTCAATTGTTCCCGATTTGTTGCTGCATAAGATTTGGAGTTGAGGTAATACGGTAAGTTATATTGAATTGACGTCGGTGTTCTGGTCTCGTTTCGCCGTAGGTTCTATCGAACGTGGCTCGATTGTTCGCGATAAATAAGCAATAGTGGACGCACCCTGCTCGATTCACTCACTTAGCGAACGCTGGTAAGATGGGTACTAATGTGTTGATGCTAGGTTGTATGGTGCACACTGGGTACTAATACAGTATGTTCTTGATTCCACCGGGTAAGGAGTCGCAAAAGTTCGTTCCGTCCGGGCAAGACCTTGTCCTGCTTCTGAATATGAATTTCCGTCCAGGGGTTTTTAGATTGCGGGATTGTAGGTGCCGGCGGTCTTCTGTGTGATGGACACATGATGTGAGTGACGCAGTGATGACCGAGTGATTATTACCAATATACCCCCCAACCTTGTCTATGGTACAGAATTCACACGATTACCTACTCAGTCGATCACCCAAAGATCAGAGAGCCTAGAGGACGACGCGCAGTTGAGGAGGACATGGAGTAGAAGGATACGGAGTTGATGGGTAACAATGGCACAGAGAAATAGGAGGGCGGAGGAGGGATGACGGTAGAGAGTTAGATGACGACAGTCCGGTGGACGGTGTAGACAAGAAACGATGTACATAGAAGAGGGTGGAGTATACGAATGCGGTGTAGACGAGGACTGAAGAGAAACGGGGGCGGAGACATGAGCGCACAGGACGGACGGAGAATGGAGGGCTCGAAATCTTGAAGTGACTGGTGGCCATCGTTTTGATGCAAACTCTCACCTCTTCCAATCCTCCGGAATTAACATACTGATAGATTCTTATTTCATGTCTGGCGAATGTCAGTGACTTTAGGGTCTGCCTAGACCGGACATTGGCCAGTATTAGTACGTTATCGGCCGCGTGGTGAGAATTCTCGGCAAAGACAGCGGCTTCGCTTTGATGGAGATGTATACGATCAAGTGGAGAATTGCTGTACACGCGCAGGCATCAGACGTGTTCAAATAGCGATACTTAGAGAAAGTTGATTGTCTATAATCTAAGAGTGCCACAAGGCCATATATATATGAGTACAAGTGTGAATGCGTGCGTACGCATCTATGTATAGACTCTTCAGGCCGACAGTAATCTCCGGTCATACGAGACTCATCTCTGGCCATACGAGACTCATCTCTGGCCACAGAAGACAGAGACCTATCATTCAATAAGACGTATAGATGTAAATGCAGAGTGCTGAAGTATGAACAGGGGCAATGGGTGCGGATGCCACGAATATGGAGGCGAATATAATCGAGAGCGATATCCACTTTGACATTGTGAAGCAGTCTGCGACGGAGGCAATGGAGTATGCCAGGATCAAGGGAGTACCGTAATCTCGGAAGTGTAGGGTAGTGAATGACTAAATACCGGTACGATCATCGGCTGCCAAGTCCTACCCAACGATTCTGGGCACACTGTTACCTAACAAATTGCGGCAACCACCGGAAACGATAAGCGAACGCAAGGAGTTCCCTAGAATCAGAGAGCATGCACAAAGTATGCATCCGTGTACTCCCGTCGGGTGGAGCCAGAACTGGCAAGGTATGAGAATGTTATAACGCCACCGCCAGTATTGGGTAAAACGCGATCAGCTGATTATTGAAAAGAGGAACGACCAGTTCAGTTTGACTACACCCTCAGATCAACCCCCCCAGGTCATCGCTCTGCTCTCAGCAAATTTGAACACCTGAAATGGGGTCCGCCCTTTAGTGCCTGACCCGAGTAATTGTGTTTGGTGCATTTGAGTACGGATGTCAATCATTGGAACTTCTCCACTCTGCAATGTACTGTATGACGAGTTGAAGCGAAGCTACGCCGGCTCTACTAGCTGAATTGGGACGATTCCGCCCTGTCTAAGCTGCTTTGATGTTGTGTTGGAATTCTGCTCAACTCTGCGCCCGAGTCCGCCCGACTGGTGGACAATTTCGTCATGCCGTTATGTATATAGAGAGATCGGTAGATAGCAAAGACACGATATCGCTTTTGAACTTTCTCCAACCTGCTCTAGGTGAGTCTATCTCTACTGTCTCTAGCATGCTCCCAGCCTCAGACTGTCTGTCTCCAGTGTGGCCACCGCAGGTGATTTAGCTCGAAGGCCCAGGAAACTGTTGAAAATGGCTGGAGAGTAGTTTTTAATTCTATTGAAGCTACTAGAAAGGACTGGAGAGTGATTTCTAATACTCTGAGTCATTTGTGTGCATATATTTCCAAAGGCTTACTCGCCACCCTCCACCTTGTGTATATGAAGGTATACTCCCCACCGCCCAGCTTAATGCATTCTCGACATGCCGGAGCGACACCGGTAGTTAGAGGAGGGTTGGATAAGAGGGAAGAAGATGATAAGGGAGGCCGCCAACAGAATGCGCGAAATCCCAGAAATCGAAATGATAGAGGGAGATCCAGAAGATCACGTGATCGAGCGATCGAACTCAGGAATACGATAACGTGGAGGAAGGAGGACAACGATAGGGGTGGAAGACGACTTGTAGGGAGGAGGACAACAAAAGGGGGGGGAGTCGGAAGCCCCGGAAGAATTCAAAGAGAAGGATGGGCGACCGCGACGTAGTCGGGTCGTGGAAATGGTGTTGCAGTTTAGATCGCGCCGAGTATGGTTTAATGATCCTGCAGGGCAAGAATGTTTTTACGATTTTCTTTTGTTTTAGTTTGCTTTTAGTGTGTGTTTTTTGTGTGTGTGGGGGTGGTTTTGGTGGGTCAGTGGCCTGTGCCCTCCATTGAGCAGCGGGAAGTGGAAGGGACGACTTTGCCTAGGAGATAGGTAGGTGGGTAGTGGCCTTGTGCCCTCCGCCGACTGAAGACCGAGGAAGTTCCGGGGAAATTAGTTAAAATTATGCCATGACCGCAATGCGGCCGACCGGTTAGGTAACGACAGTGGGCACCCCCCTTACGGGGGTAAATGCAATATGATTACAAACAAAAAATATGAAGGTATACTTTTTCCTTTAGATAGTTTTTGCTCTTAGAAGCCAACCACTTCCGTACGATAGACAATCAAACCTTTTGTGAAAAGACATTGTTCACCTCAGCCAGCTTCCCAGCACCGTTTCAAAGCGAACTGGAGTACCGTCACCAAGTGCACCCCAATGGTCTCAACGGTCTTTGGGTGAACCAGTCTAGATTGGAACAGTCTGGGTTTAGTCCAGTTCAGTGCGGGGTCATTTGGACTGGAATCGGATCAGCCTAACGTTTTGCTCTAGTCCATTCACGGAGGCGGTTCCACCGCGGAGTACCCAGTCAGTGCACAGAGGCCTACCTTCCGTGAACTGACTAGTTCGTTCGCGGAGTCTGTACCTCACCTCCGTGAACTGACCGGTTCGTTCGTGGAGTCAAACAACAATTACAAATACTCTGTTGTGCACGCATATATGCGTACGCACTGACATGTACGTACACTCAGCCGGCTCTCCAGCTGAATTCAATCAACGTTATTGCATACGTTCAGCGCAGCGCAACTGTTTCAAAGCGAAAGTCGAGTGCACACTTCACTGCCATGGCAGAGATGGTGGTGCCCAGTGCACCAATACTGGAGCTTCTGCAGCGCCATCTGGCAATTTCAATCTCAAACGGAACACAAGAACAGCTCCACCTGAGCCAAGTTGCAATGAAATACGCGATCGAGCAAATACAGAGGAAGATGCTTGCAAGCGTACTGATCCCACATCGGCGGAGGACACTGCCGATAAGAGCAGCGATTCGACAGGACTAGATACTGCGGACTGGGAAGTTCTCGAGGAGGATGAAGCCACTGTGGAGGAAGTGGAAGAGGGAGAGGGCAATGAGAAGGAAGAAAATGAGGAGGAGGGAAATGAGGAAGATGTGACTGTTTCAAACGATGACATGGAGCACAGTGTAATTGTAGTTGCGCCAGGACGTCCGATCGTAGGGATTACGATGATGTACAGAGGGTTTATAATTTTTGATCGACACCGTGAACGAACCGGTCAGTTCACGGAGGTGGGCTACGGACGCCCGCGAACGAGCCAGTCAGTTCACGGAAGGTAGGCCTCCGTGAACTGAATGGGTACTCCGCGGAGGAACCGCCTCAGTGAATGGACTATGACAATCTATGTCTAAGTCTAAGTTGATACGAAGTCTACATCGTACCTACACTTGGCGGCCATCAGGAACCCTAACCCAAGACTATCAGATATCCGCACTTAAACCCTTGCAAGCTGCGGTCAGCTTCACGGTAGATGTTCCATGACTTGACTATGCAAGACAGTGTACTTTCCGCATTCACCACTTGACACAAGTCAAATGCAGAGACCATTGAGCATTTTCCTTCATTCTTTAATGTGTCTGTCTGTTCCAGGAACCATTTGAAGTTTCTTGTTTGATTAAGTCACTGTTATCTAAGTATATCTTAGATACAATGAAATTCCTGAGTTCCCGTCGGAGACCGACGGAGTGGCGAGTGGAGTGTTGCAATAGGGACCATAACGAGCCCGCCGGTACACCTGCACTCTTGTCACCTGCCACTCGGCCACTCTCAACTCACTACTCTGAGCTCCACTCTCGGCTGGCCTAGGTGACAAAGGAGATATCCGGACTCTCATAAGGAATAGTTGTAGCTGTAGATGGATTAAGACACTTCATCAATGTCGCACAATTCAGCAGACACGCCGTGCTCTCTAATGCGCAAAACACTAGAATTCCACTGTCGGATTTTCAAGTTCTGCATATCCCATCATAGGCACCCTTGGCGGCACATCAGTAACTATACCTTACATTAAGTTGGATGATTATTGAACAAAACATGGGCTTATCAGAGACGTCTATGGATGGGGCTTGTGGCCAATAAGCGCCCACCGCCTCTGCGACGAATGAATCCGTCTGGTCTTAGCAGTGAGGCGCCTTCGACCAGGATGTTTTGAACCCACCTCGTAAAATGTTTTCAGCGCCACTGATGTAAAGACATTTTTAATTAGAGAACCTAGATCGACTCAGTTTAAAGAGCTTTATTGACCTTAGTTAGTCAAATTAAAATATCTGCTGTGGTTGAGGCGTTAAAAAAATCGGAGTTCAGATGGTCAATAGAATTGCGTGTATGACAGGGGTAGTTTTGCAGGTGCATTGTGGAATGCTCGCGCCCAATTGTGTTCAAGTTTGAGGCTGTGGTTTCTTAGCTAGTTGATTTTCCTGCACGACGTCATGCATTCGGCTGTGTGCATCTAAAAGTACATGACCACAAATTTTCTCGCAGCGGCCCGGAAGGCTCAGCCCCGAGCGCAGGCCACGTATCTTGCTAAAAACAAGCGCATAACAAACGAAATTAACTCCACACCACATCTTGCATACGCTCTCCACCAAACAAAAAATTACATTCCTACCAACCTCCATGGCCCCTCTGAAATAGCTGAACTGACTTGCCAGCGATATGCTCAGTTTTGGTGTGTGTATGCGCAGCGATATGATGGTGATACTGTACAACGTGTAGTAACACCTACTTAAAGAGAACTGTAACTCGCCCTCACTCGGCTCGCTCGGTAAAGCTAGTCACCTCTACCGGCGGATCTCGGAAATTACGTACTAATTCACACATCAAATCAAGCGATCTAACTCAAACCTCCACTATGACGAAGGAAAGAAAGCGGGATAGGTTTTTGCGTCGTCTCCAATTCCGGCCGAGTACTCCACCAACTCCGGATGCTGTCGGATCGCCATCATCCTCCTCAGTCGCATCCAGTACCACTGTCCCCACCGGCCCGATACGTCCCAGCCCCATTACTGGAATAGGCACCCCGCACACGCCTTTAACCGAAGTTCGTACATTGCAGACCTCACTTACAATACACTCTGTGGATACAGACGCCCATGTTTCGATTGCAGCAGATTCATTACTTCGATCCGAGCCGATGTCCGCCACGAGCACTCCCATTGGTACCGAACGAAGCGAAGCAGGAAACGAAATAGAAGCCGCTAGTTCTGCCAGCAAGACCGAATCGCAACCTTTGTGGGTCCAGGCATTCAGCCAACTGTCAGCCGCGGACTGCGAAACACTGACACCATTCGTTCCAAAGCCCGGTTGCGGTGACACTACTACTTCAGCTGTGGAGGGTATTCGAGCGCAAATGGAACAGGCTATGGCTTCTAAGCGCGATAGGGCTTGGAAAGTTACATGGGGGGGCGACGTGATTGTGCTACAAGACATTGCACTGAAAATCATACAGTGGGTAGACAAGTTCAAGCAGATTGGCGATATCGTTGTACAGTATGATCCTGGACATGCTGCATTGCCTTGGGCGGTATTTAGGTTTCTCCTGCAGGTGTGTATCATTGAAACCATCTGATGAGACTCTACGGTTGCTAACAGTCAGTAGGTTTTCCTCGATAGACAGGACACCGCGGATGCAATTCTTATCGGACTCGAGAAAACTAGCAACCTGATTGACCGGTGCGCCGTGTATGAGTCTGTCTACCTCACAAACTCTAATTCACCCGGAATTCTTGACAAGGCGATATTGCAGCTCTACACCGCGATACTGAAGTTCCTTGCAAAGGCCATCGAGCTTGCGAATAGTGAGTGCTTAGTCAAAACCAGATGACCTTGTGACAATTACTGATTTTTCGCTTCCCTAGGAAATATTCTACAGAGCGTATTTACAGTGCAGGAACTTTCTCAATTCCTTGGAAGCATTGAGAAACAGGAGATTGCTGTTGAGCATGATGCCAATGCTGTTGGGGCTCAATGTATTTCACTCAGTTTTGTAGCCCACGTCAACCGCAGCAACTAACCGGTACTGTGCAGACACAGCGGGAGAGTTCAGTAAAATTCAAACATTACTTGACGAGGTGCGCACATCTTCGGCACGGTTTGGGGATAATCTCGCGAACATCAATCACATTCTCGAAGGTATGATTAACAATTATCCAGACTGCTACAAGTAATGATCGTTATCTCACTCGTAACAGTGTCGAATAGGTCTCAAATACTTGAATGGATATCTACAATCCCGTACACAAGCCACCACAAGCGTATCAGCGAGGGGCGTCTGGACGGCACTGGAGAGTGGCTTCTTGCAAAGAAGGAATACCAGGACTGGCGAGCTTCTAGCGCATCAAAGCTTTTGTTGTTACGAGGTATTCGTAAGTCACTCGATTCTTAAAAAATCTAGGCTCGTAATAAAGTTAATCCCAACTTGCTGACCTGCTGCTCAACAGCTGGAGCTGGAAAAACGTTCATGGCGTAAGTTGTATAGTGCTTCCAGGTCTCGCATTGTTCTGATAGTAGCTGGTGTAGGTCTAAGATAATTGACACCTTCCTGGATGAGCTCCCCAAACATAGCACTACGGAGAAGATTGCATATTTCTATTGCAATCGAGCTGAAGAAAACCGCCGCGATCCTGAAAGTATACTAAATACACTTATTCAACAGCTCGTTCAGGTTGATGAAAACCGAGTTCTAAAGCCGGTTGCCGAAATCTACATAGATCGCGAACAGAAGGGGCAAAAGTCTTCGAGACTCACCCTAAAAGAAAGTCGGGAGCTGCTCATCAAAATCACTGATATCTATTCTCAAACAACAATTTTCCTTGATGCTTTGGATGAAGTCAAACAAGAAATACGCATTAATTTGCTAGAGGCGCTCAGACTAGTTATCGAATCGTCGAAAAACTTAGTTAAGATTTTCGCTACGTCTAGGAATGACCCTGATATTCTCAAAGAGTTTAGCACATTCCCCAGGATCGATGTGCAGCCTGAAGATCATGCCCGAGATATTGACAGGTTCATTAAGTCGAAAATAGAGCATAATAAGCAGTTACTTCTCGGTGCGGCAAGCGATGAGCTTCAACGTGAGATATGTGACGTTCTTAGATCTCGATCCAAGGGAATGTGAGTCAAAGATAACTGCAGTCAGATAGCGCTGTGACTAATGGATTCCTCTTAGGTTTCAGCTCGCTGCAGTTCAAATTACTTTCCTTTGCCAAATGGATACTGAGGACGATATCAGGGCCAGTCTGAACGATCTTCCAGAGAGTCTGACGACAGCATACGATGAAATTTACAATGCAATTCGTGCTCAGAAAGGTCGCGCGCCTACGCTAGCACTGAATGCATTCCGTTGGGTCAAGTTCTGCTATGAACCACTAGCATCGAAAACTCTACTGGATGCAGTCAGGGCCCAAGTTAGCAACACAGGAGAGTACTCACAATTTGGACCAATAACGACGGACACGATATTGAAAGTTTGCCAAAACCTGGTTATATGGGATGAAACCCTGGACACTTTTCGGTTTGCACATCTCTCAGTGGACGAATACTTGGAGACAAAGCATGACGAGGCCGACTGTCAGACATATATTACGGAGACCTGTCTTTCCCTCTTGTGTACACCGAACTATTCTGAGAAATACGACCAAACGATCTGCACCGAAGAAGGACAATACAAAAACCGCCACCTTTTGCTCTATGCGGCAGCTTTCTGGCCGTGGCACTTCTTTCACTACGAAGCGCTGAAGGATTCCGACTCCGAAGCGTTGATGGAGCTGTGGGGGAGACTTATACTGCAGACCAACTATAGCAAGTGGCTAAACTATCACCGTTTGAGCATTAGGACGAGTCGAGCGAGGGAACAATTTTGGGAGAAACTGGGTGCCTTTGCAGAAGAGCAAACATCCTACGACCCGTTATTCTGCGTTTGCATCTTTGGCTTCAGTCGAAGGATCGAAGCTTTATTTCAATATCAGCCCAACACCAAAGCCACAGATATAGACAAATTACTTGCTTACGTATGTCAGTTTGGATACCTGGAGCTTGCGCATTACCTACTGAACAAGGGCGCCGACTTCTCCGCTGTCGACGAAGAGGGGTGCACACCACTGTACAATGCTTCGCTGAACGGACACGAGGCGGTGGCACGGCTGCTGCTGGACAAGGGCGCCGAAGTCTCCGCTGCCGACAAGGAGGGGTGGACACCACTGCACGTTGCTTCGCGGAACGGACACGAGGCCGTGGCACGGCTGCTGCTAGACAACGGCGCCGATGTCTCCCCTGCCGACAAGGACGGGTGGACACCACTGCACGATGCTTCGATGGACGGACACGAGGCGGTGGCACGGCAGCTGCTGGACCAGGGCGCCGACGTCTCCGCTGCCAACGAGGAAGGGTTGACACCACTGCACAATGCTTCGATATACGGACACGAGGAGGTGGCACGGCTGCTGCTGGACAACGGCGCCGACGTCTCCGCTGCCGACATGAACAGGGGCACACCACTGCACAATGTTTCGCTGAACGAACTCGAGGCGCAGGCACGGCTACTGCTGGACAAGGGCGCCGACGTCTCCGCTGCCGACGAGGACGGGTGCACACCACTGCACAATGCTTCGAAGACCGGACGCGAGGCGGTGGCACGGCTGCTGCTGGACAACGGCGCCGACGTCTCCGCTGCCGACAACGAGGGGTGGACACCACTGCGACTGGCTTCGCGGAACGGACACGAGGCGGTGGCACGGCTGCTGCTGGACAACGGCGCCGACGTCTCCGCTGCCGACAAGGACGGGTGGACACCACTGCACGATGCTTCGATGTCCGGACACGAGGCGGTGGCACGGCTGCTGCTGGACAAGGGCGCCGACATCTCCGCTGCCGACGAGGAAGGGTGGACACCACTGCACAATGCTTCGATATACGGACACGAGGAGGTGGCACGGCTGCTGCTGGACAAGGGCGCCGACGTCTCCGCTGCCGACGAGGACGGGTGCACACCACTGCACCATACTTACGGACACGAGGCGGTGGCACGGCTGCTGCTGGACAACGGCGCTGACGTCTCCGCTGCCGACATGAACAGGGGCACACCACTGCACAATGTTTCGCTGAACGAACTCGAGGCGGTGGCACGGCTACTGCTGGACAAGGGCGCCGACGTCTCCGCTGCCGACGAGGACGGGTGCACACCACTGCACAATGCTTCGAAGACCGGACGCGAGGCGGTGGCACGGCTACTGCTGGACAAGGGCGCCGACGTCTCCGCTGCCAACGAGGACGGGTGCACACCACTGCACAATGCTTCGAAGACCGGACGCGAGGCGGTGGCACGGCTGCTGCTGGACAACGGCGCCGACGTCTCCGCTGCCAAAGAGGACGGATGGACACCGCTGCACCTTGCTTCGATGAACGGACACGAGGCGGTTGCAGGGCTGCTACTGGACAAGGGCGCCGATGTCTCCGCTGCTGACAAGAGCAGATCGACACCACTGCACATTGCATCGCGGAACGGACACGAGGCGGTGGCACGGCTGCTGCTTGACCTGGGCGCCGACGTCTCCGCTGCCAAAGAGGACGGACGGACACCACTGCACATTGCTTCGCGGAACGGACACGAGGCGGTGACACGGCTGCTACTGGACAAGGGCGCCGACGTCTCCGCTGCCGACAAGAACGGGTCGACACCGCTGCACATTGCTTCCCTGAACGGACACGAGGCGGCGGCACGGCTGCTGCTTGACAAGGGCGCCGATGTCTCCGCTGCCGACAAGAACAGATCGACACCACTGCACCATGCTTCGGGGAACGGACACGAGGCGGTGGCACGGCTGCTGCTGGACAAGGGCGCCGACGTCTCTGCTACCAACAAGTACGGGTGGACACCACTGCAAGATGCTTTGCGGAACGGACACGAGTCGGTGGCACGACTGTTTCAATAGCTCTTCCCAGACCCGCCCGCCCTTACTTCACGCGATCTTTATATAGAGAAGATCTGACTTCTCGAAGCTTCTAATTTTGTCAGCAGAGATTTGTCATAATTTATAATCGGATGATGCACATTACAAATATCATGTATCTATTTCAAATGTTTCCTTAGAGCTCCTTTGTTAAAAATACTTGCGCATTTGTTCAAAAGGTTGTGTGGCGTGGATAGTATGATAAGTGGGCAGGGGGCGGCGACATATGTAGTTAGCTGCGTTGATTTAGTCATATGTAGTTGGTTGCGTTGATTTAAGTTAGGGGGCTGACTAATCGGGGTTTTTTCTTTGTTAGCTCCACTTATGGTTCTTATTTGAAAATTTGTTCACTCGACTGCAGGTGGTTATATGTACAATTTTATAGTTTTTGACACGTGCTCTAGATTGGAAGTAAGAGGTTGCTCAACGGTCCTTTCAGTCGCAGTCAGGACAGAGACATGAGACCGAAGATAGTTGCGCTGGCGTGGGGTTGGGGTTGACAGCTGGTCGGTTGCGATTGATCTTACCAAAAACAGAAGTATCATATTCGATTACATGCCTTCTAAATATAGCAGTGTGGCAAACTTTTGACACGTGACAAAATTTTTGACGTGGTGGTAAGTGAGCACCCTACCAAAAAACACTGCGGAACATATGTGAAGGTGTGTCTGTCGGAAGAAGAGACGTGTCGCGTAGACTTAAGGTCCAGCGATACGCTAGCTACAAATGACAGGTTAACATAAGATCACATTAGGCCATCCGTGACAACTAGTGACAACTACGGGATGGTAATGGTACGGGATTTGGGATGCCGAAAATACGGCATCTTGGGTGGGATTGGACGGGATTGCGTGTCTTTTCGTGTTATATCGCCAAAAACGGCCGCTGAGTAAGAACGGGCTCCTCCGAATCAAGATCAGAAACGCGAAGTTAATAGAACCCATCGAGAAGATCATTTGACGTCTGACAAGCGTTCGTATCGGACAAATATTGGTGGAGTTGGCATGGATGGATGGTGGGGGGTTAGCAGGGGGCGTATTCCATCAACTCCCACCATCCACCCATGCCAACTCCACCAATATTTGTCCGATAAAGAAAGTTGTTAGATGTCAAATTTCCTACTCGATGGGCTTTGATAGTGACAGGTGTCCGATCGTGATTTGGAGGAGTCGTTATTACGCGGCGGCCGTTTTTGTGATTGTTGTTCGGTAGGAGAGCAACGGAGACAATCTCGTCCGCATACCGTAATTTCACCGGACGCGAGAAATCGCGTTTTGGCACTTGCACGGGACGGCTTTTGGATGGTAATCCTGTCCCGTTTACATCCCGTGGTTCACACTAGTTGACAACCCGAACTTCACATGACTTGAAGCACCTAAAGATCCTGGGCCACATCCCTTTCCCAGTGCCCTAGTTATAAATAGACCCGCTGTGTGCGGCAGTGTGTTGTAGCTTTCATTCACTGCGAAGTCTGTCAGTGACAAGGTGTTCTATCCTCCACACAGAATTTGTCAGCGCAGTCCTAACGCCACTGGGGTGGTGACGCTGACTAGCTATGTGGAGAAATAGTCTCCCTACTGGACAAGGTGTTCGTTGTCTAAAAATTGGGCCAAAGAATCGACATACCTCTACGGTGCACCAAAATTCTCATAATTTTTTATTGTTTGGCAGTATCTACAGTACTATTATAGCCTCAGTCACCACCTGCCGCTTCATCATATAGCGGCTAGAACGAGTATGTTTCCGGACGGGAGTCACGGTGCAAAACAAATGAACAATCTTGCGGTAATATCACGGGTTGGCTTTGGTGTGCGATCACTAGCTGTGAAATATGGGACTGCATACACACCAGATGACAAATCTCACATGCACGAAATTTCTATACACTGGTGGTGAGGAAATTCATATATTAGCTAAGCTAGATTTACGATTCCTTCCTACTCACTTCTTCAGTCTAAGTGCGCCAAACCCACAGTGTTAGCGAAGGTAAATGTCTAGGACGTGGAAGGTTTACATTTCTTCATCCGTCCAGTTTTTTCGTATCTTTCATGTCTCTTCCGTCTACGAGCGGCTTAAAGTTTCTAGCGTGCATTTGAAAAGCTTGTTCAGACCAAATGTCCATCCGGGGCGGGCGGATGTGTACCCGGTCCCGGACTACGATTTATCGGACGGAGAGTTTTCGGAGTACGAGACTACCGGGCCCGCATGTAAGCCGAGTGATGGCTGGGTGAAGCAAGTATGTGTTGCCGACTGGCCGCACTCCGATTTTTGCTTATACACACCTGTTACAAGATTCCTGCACCTTGTATTAGGATACGAGAGTTGCACGCTGTGTAACCTGTTACGAAATGAGTGGTTTTTAATCTAAAGCACCGCAAGATAGTGAGCGGTAACCTCCGCCAGGGCCGGTTGGATCTCCGTTCAGAGTCCTTGGTGTCTCTACTCGTGCCCCACCGTGAACGACGAAGGTGACCGCTGAAAGACTGCCGGCCGGCCGGACTATTGAGAAACCTGCATACATTATTTGATCGATACCACTTATGGATACTCTCTGGCTTTTTGGAATAGACAGTAAGAACCATTAGTACGAAATTCTAGCCTTCAACATCTCACCATGTACTAATCTAGGCTAGGGTTCTCAGTCCGGCTTAGCCTGACAGAAAACAAAGTAACAAATCACTTTTTTTCTTGTTACCGCAGTTGCTATGTTGTGAGCCCAGCCGTCAAATTTAATGAGACCACTAACCCTAACCGCCATCTCCGCAGGTAACCCGCGAGAAAAATTGCACTTGGCGCCAGCGGATAGTGACGAGACAAGTCGCTAGGCCGCATTGTAACATCAACATCATTTGATCGGTGACGTAAAATCTGTGGTTACCTAGCAGTTTCTATACGAAATAAGCTGCATGGCCCACCACACTCAGCCGTGTATATCTGGACCGTATTCGCTTCGCCGATCACTTCCTCAATCCTGCCAGTCAACTTTGTCCGACAACCTCAATATCGTCCCATTTCAAAGTAGAGTTCCCATTATCTGGACTACCACATACACTTCCGTCGACTCAAAAACTTAGAGTTTTTTCATCCTGACAGTGTGTGTAAACAGGAGATCATTCGCAAAGTATGTGCACGTCAGCTGTCTTCCTAGCCACTCTGAGCTCGCACTCCGGATTTGCAGAGTCCATCACCTTCCATAAATTTCAGGAGACCGAAGTTTCTTATGTTGATTCATTCTACGAAATGATAATCGGTGATGATCTATGTTCAATCCCACAGCCATGGGAGTGGTCTCCATGGTAATCATGGCCAGGCCAAAAACATTCCCGAAGAAATTGACTTCGATACTCTTCTCGATATAGCTATTATTTGTGATTATTACGACTGTGCCGCAGTTATGAACCCGGGGTCAAGACATGGATGAAACAACTCCAGGAATTTGCATTAGACCTTGGATATGAGGGTTGGTTTTTCGTGGCGCTGGTTTTTCAGAACCAGGAGGTTTTCAGCAAAATGGCGAAGACTTTTGCAATTAATGGGGCGACAACGGAGGATGGAAGGTTCCGGTCTTGGTTGATGGTGACGTTAGGAAGATGCATACATACATACATCCCAGATTCCGTTGAATGTACGTGTGCTCAAATAGTGAAATCTGCTATATCCGCCGAACTTTGTATCACCGATTGGTTTTGCAGGCAACATGGCAGCCCAACGTGCAAAAGCTCGAGATTATATCGTGTGTGTGCTATGAAATCGTCAAAAGATGCAGCAACCACAACTTAGTGAGGTCCAAGTACGGCGCCATTAACTGCGATCATTTTATTATTACCACCTTGCACATAGATCTCACAAGGTTAGGCTTTCTCGGCCATGATTTGGAGAAGAAGGAGCAGCCAAAATTCGATTCTTATAGAATGTTACACAGCATCATTACTTATATTGCAAACATTTTACAAACAATTCAACTGGAGCTCAACAACATTACGACTATCGGTCGCCCTCACCCAGTTTGCGTTCCTGTAGAAGACTGGTTAAAGGAATTCGGTCAATGTTTGAATAATATTGAGGGCTTAAATCTGTGATCGTATCCGAAGAGTTGTGTGCGGTTGGAAGAGGCCACATGGAATACTGTAATCAGAGAAAACGATAGACCGGGAATTAGCATTCTCGACGTATCTTCCCCCCAACAAGACATCTACGTTGAGATTTGTCCCTATGGGGATATGGCAGTCAGTTTTACAACCGCGACAAGCATTAGTGCAACATTCCTGGTTTCATCTCATGCACTACGGACAGCTGCATGTGTATTTGGGGGCCTTCTTGGACCGAAGTCGCCTTTTGCACCCTGCGCAAGACGGCGCACCGTGCTATCGATGTTGACTAAGGGATTTAGCCCGCAGGCTATTTGAGACTAAGGCATGCACGAGATTTAGCGGGCTTGGTACGGAGACTATTTCCCCGCTAACCTCGGGCTTGGTGCGGAGACTATTTCTCTGCCAACCTCGGGCTTGGTGCGGAGAATATATGTGTGCCAACCTTGGGCTTGGTGCGGAGGATATTTCTCCGTCAATCTCGGGCTTGGTGCGGAGGCTATTTCTCCGCGAGCCTAGGCCCGGATTAGTATTTTTCTCTTAGTGCTTTTGCTTAGTGCGTTCTCTTAATGATTCGCACGTAGTGATTGAGATGATTTGTTTCTTTATATATATGTCTATCTTCTCTCTCTCTGTATGATAGACAGTTCAATCAATCATCATCTCTCTCACACTCATTTGATTGTCTCATCAGGTTATGAGCCCGGAGCATTCAAGGTGTTCAATGATTCCACCAGTCCGGACGGACCCGGTCTGGGGTAGGGCTCAGTCCGGTCCGGTCCCACCGGAAGGTCGGACTGGACTGGGCCCCAGACTGGCAGTCTTGGACTGGACGGGCTTGGTCTGGAC